>Ga0074199_1000907_pt1 | contig 34127 bp, 36 predicted proteins | sample EPASupsiteSAE347_FD_64528 | JGI IMG/M metagenome (GOLD analysis project Ga0074199, IMG submission 64528) | Bioremediated contaminated groundwater from EPA Superfund site, New Mexico - Sample SAE3-47 | ecosystem: Environmental > Aquatic > Deep subsurface > Groundwater > Contaminated ... | reverse complement strand
CAAGAAATACCTCGCACAGTACGTTACCATGTTCCAGTGGGCACACAATCTCAAGCGAGTGACCGATCAATTCCTAAGAGTCCTCATGGTTCCTCGCTTCATCTATTTGCCCATATGAGCGAATATGGATATCAGAAGCTTCTGGCCTCACGGGAATACAGAGACGACGAGCCTTTTTTCTTCAGCCGGCGAGGATCTCTAACCGTCCCTTCCGTAAACCGCCTGGTCAAAGGGTGGTGCTCCGCCATCAATCTCAAGGGAAACTTCGGCGCCCACACTCTGCGAAGAACTTTCGGCTATATCCAGCGTGTCGTCTACGGCACAGGTCTGCCCGAGCTCATGGTCCATGCTTCAACCACAGCACCCAGAGACAAACCCTCGAGTACCTGTGCATTCAGCCCGAGGAGATCAAAGGCGTCTATGCCAATGCAATTTAGCTCCTGGCGTTTTGGACCAGCTCCCTGTACTTGGCCTCACTCTCCTTCAAAGCACGCTCGGCGAATTCTCGATCCGCGATCTCCTCTTCCATCTGCCTGTTCTTCAGCCCCAGCTGCCGGTTCATGTCCTCGAGATCGACGACCATGGTCTCGACCTGATCGGCCATGGAATTGAAGGCGATACCGAGGCGGCCGATTTCATCGTGCCTGGTAACCAAGGGAGGAAATGGTCGGCCTTCCGCTACATCATCTCGTGGCGGTCAAAGATCTTGGCTCACACGAGGCTGCAATGCGGGAAATGGCGGAAAAAGGATCTCCCTTTGCATATCTCAATTCATACCTTCGGAACAAGGGTTACGAAGCCGTACATGCCAATGAAGCCGGGATGTCCGGTAATACCGACGATCAGATCATGAACTTTGCCCGCTGGGAAGGAAGAACGATCATTACTTTCGACAAGCACTTCTCGGATCTTCTCCTCTACCCGCTTCCCGAAGGGTTTATCCAACGCTGACGATTTCCATTTTCATTCGAGTGCTCCTTCTTTTTCCCTGCATCTGTTCAAGTCAAGCACGGAAAGCTTCATGACGGCTTTCTGAATTCTCATGCTTTCCCGCCCCGGAAGCGCTTTTGCGGCGGGTCTCCAATTTAGCTATTGACATACTAAATTATAATTATATAAATGAATACTAATATGCTGTTTGGCTTGTTTGAGTGGCTGTAAGGCATCGTTTGAGAGCAGCCGGAGTGGCCTCGACCGGATTGCCGGAGACGGAGCAATGGAAAGAAAGGGAGCTTGAAAAGGTGTCGATCCGACGCAAATGTGTAAGAGATTGGTGGATAAGGTCGCTCAGTCAAAGCAGTTTATGGCGATGACCGACCCGGATCTTTTGGTACTGTTCGAAGACTGGTTTGAAGAGCTGGAAGGGGAGATCATTTCACTCGTCAGTGAGCATGGCCCTCTCAATCCCGGTGAGCTTGCCGAAAGGACCGGGCTTTCCCTGCGGGGGCAACGTTTCTCCTATCGAAGCTCGAGCGTGAGAGAAAAGTATAGAGCATGAACAGAATTCATTCGGCAAGAAAGGTCTTTTTATGCAGAACAAGAAAACGACATTCATAGCCCTCATGGCGGTGGTGCTTACGGTTGGAGCCCTATGGCTCACCAATCGCGCCGTCACTCCCAAGCAGGCTACCTGGGATGATGTTTTGGCCGAAGCCAAAGACGGAGGTTACAAGATCATCACCACTGATGAGCTTTCCGTGCGCTATCAAAAGGACTTCAAAAGCCTTCTTCTTGTGGATACCCGCCAGGAATGGGAGTACCGGACGGGGCATCTCAAGGGGGCGGTGAACTTTCCAATCGAGCCCACGGCCTGGTCGAGATGGCGCAAGGCTTCGGCACTCGAATCCTTCCTGGGGCCGGATAAGGATCGCACCGTCATATTCTATTGAGCGGGCCTCACATGAGTCCGCAGCGACTCGGCGGCCCGTGTGGCCGTAAAGCTCGGCTATAAGAACGTCTATCGTGATCCGTACGGTTATCCCGAATGGCAGGGGAGAGGCATGCCCGTTGAGAGCGCCCCGGCAGGGCTGACTCAAACGAGTGAAGAGCCCAAAGCGCCGGGTCCCCTTTATGGTTGGGCCATGATCTGGACCCTTTTGGGCATTTTCGCAGGTGGCATGGCCTTGAACCTCACACCGTGCGTTTACCCCCTGATTCCCATCACCGTCTCCTATTTCGGCGGTCAGGCCGCCAAAGGGGGAGAAGGGCAGGGAAAGCTCATTATGCACGGTCTATGTTATATGATGGGGCTTGCCCTCACCAACTCCATCCTCGGAGTGGTTGCCTCACTTACCGGCAGCCTCATGGGATCGATACTCCAAAATCCCATCGTCCTTTTGATCGTGGCAACGGTTCTTGTCTTTTTTGCAACGAGCCTCTTCGGGCTTTGGGAGATGCGCCTCCCGAGCGGCCTCACGCAGGCTGCCGCAAAGTCCTACACTGGCTACTTCGGAAGCCTCTTTATGGGCCTCACCCTCGGGGTGGTAGCGGCTCCCTGCATCGGACCCTTCGTGCTGGGGCTCCTCACCTGGGTTGCAAGCATGGGAAGCCCATGGCTGGGGTTCCTGATCTTTTTTACCTTGAGTCTTGGCTTGGGAATACCCCTCTTTCTCCTTGCCATGTTCTCGGGGCAGATGGAAAAGCTCCCCCGCTCCGGCGGCTGGATGCTCTGGGTAAGGAAGCTCATGGGCTGGGTTCTTATCGGGATGGCCGCTCATTTCATAAGGCCTGTTCTCCCCGGCCACTGGGGAATCGTTCTGCTTGCCATTGTAGCTCTGGCTGCGGGGCTGCACCTGGGGTGGATCGACAAAAGCGAGGCCAAATTCCGGGCTTTCCCATGGCTTAAGGGCGGAACAGGCATAGCGTGTCTGGTTTTGGCCACCTTCCTCGTCATGTCGTGGGCCATGCTGGGTCCCGGCGTTACATGGAAGCCCTACTCGGAGGAAGTTCTGAAAGAGGCCCAACGCTTGAAAAAGCCGGTCATCATCGATTTCTATGCCACATGGTGTACTCCGTGCCGGGAGATCGAGGAAGTCACCTTTCACGACGCAGCGGTTGTAAAGCAGGCGGATAGTGACTTTGTCATGGTCAAAGTAGATGTGACCAAAGGAGGCAACCCCGTGTACGAGCGGTTGTTGCAGCAATACGAAGTGAAGGGAGTTCCGACTATCGTGTTCCTGGATACCGGAGGCAAGGAAAAGCGGGATCTGCGTCTGGTGGATTTCCTCCCGCCCGGTAAATTCCTGGGGCACATGGCGGAGCTAAAGAAAGGCGGCAGCTAGAGAAAGGAGAAGAGAAAATGGTGAAGGTAAGATTTTTCTTGAATGAGCCCAACGGGAAGCCGTGAAGGAATTTTCTCGAAATGATGCCCAGGTTGGGCGAAAAGTACAAGGATATCGAGATCGAAGTCATGTCCAAACCCATCGCGGAGTACCAGAACGATGAGTATTTCGAGTTGGAGCTTCCGGTTGCACCGGCCGTCATGGTCGAAGACGAAATCGTGGTCGAAGGCTCCAATGTTTCACAGGACAAGGTGGAAACGGTTATCTGCCGATGTTTGGGAATATCCGAGCCGGAGCCTGAAAAGAAGGGAATCCTGGGTCGTTTCTTTGGAAAATAGAGCGACCACAGTTCTTTAGATCCATCGATGAGAAGTCGTTTTTCCTTGAACCGTAACTCTTCCTCTCTCCCTCCGGCACTTGGGCCGGAGGGTTAACCCAATGAATGGAGTGAAAAAACATGTTGAAGATGAGAGTTTTTTTAAACGAGCCCGGCGGCAAGCCCTGAAGACATTTCGCTGAAATTATCCCCAGGCTGGGGGAAAAGTACAAACTGGAAATAGAAGCCACATCTAAGCCCAACCAGGAATACCGCACCGAAGAATACGCCAAACTGGGACTTCCAAAGGCGCCGGCCATTATGGTTGGAGATGAATTGGTGGTGCAGGGCTGTGACGTTGATGAAAACAAGCTGGAGGCTGCCATCTGCCGCCATCTTGGTCTTCCTGAGCCCGAACCGCAAAAGAAGGGAATTCTGGACCGCTTCTTTGGAAATTAGCAGTTGAGTCACTACGAGTCGATCCAGGTAATGGAGTGAGAACAGATGCTGAAAATTAAGGTTTTCGTAAACGACCCCAGGGGAAAAACGTGAGGCCATTTCAATGAAATGACCCCCAGGCTGGGGGAAAAGTATGGAATTGAAGTCGAGATCATTTCCAAGCCAAGAGAAGCCTATCGGAGTGAGGAATACGCAAGGCTCGGATTACCGGTGGCTCCGGCCATCATGATTGGCGAGGAGGTCATCGTGCAGGGCAAGGATATTGACGAAGAGGAGCTTGAAGCTGCCGTCCGTCGCCATCCGGCCTCTGGTCAGGAGGAAAAGAAGGGCTGCGGTGTGCTCTCCGGCGAGTGATCGTTCTAAAGAAGTGTGGGTGGGCTCGCCGGAATAGACGGGAATGATCCTTGGGGACTATACTGCGCGAATTCGAAGGTGACTTCATGAAATCGAATAAAAACCGCAAAGGGCCTGCGATCAAGGCTGCTGTTTTAATCATCTTCCTCATCACTGCTATCGTGGTCGTACGCTTCACTGGTTTGAGGGAATATCTTACAGCCGAAAGGCTGGGGCAGCTTTTGGAGACTGTGGGACCGTGGGCGCCTGTGGCATACATCGGCGCATACGCCGCGGGAGTCTGCTTTTTCATGCCCGGAACGCTTCTTGCCACCGTAGGGGCTGCGATCTTCGGACCCTACTTCGGCTTTCTCTATGTCTGGCTGGGAGCTATGCTTGGCGCAAGCCTCGCCTTCTTGATCGGGCGCTACCTCGGCAGGGATTTTGCCGCATCCCTCATCGGAGACAGGCTCAGGAAATACGATGAGGCCATCGAGCGAAACGGTTTTGCCACGGTCCTCTACCTCCGCCTGGTCTACTTTCCGTTTACCCCGATGAACTTCGGCATGGGACTCACCCGGGTACGCTTCCTGGACTATCTCTCCGGTACCGCGCTAGGCACCATTGTCGGCACCTTCATCTTCACGTTCTTTGTGGGGACGGTCAAGGATATCTGGGCAAGCGGCCATTGGGAAGGACTCCTTTCCTGGAAGGTTTTCTTCTCCCTTGGACTCTTTGTTTTCTCCTTCTTCATTCCGAAGATGGTTGAAAGGCTCAAAGCATCACAAGGGGTTGGTGAGTCGGTGAGTCGGTGAATCGAAAAAACAAACGCCTTCTTTCACGATTCAGCCACCAAGCCCATTCACCGTTCGATTACTAAAAAGATCTCATAGCCCAAGGCGCAGGTTGTGGCGATAAGGGGCTCCTGGCTGCAAAAGGACGGGGAAAGGTGTGAGGCATGAGCTGACCGGGGTGGGAGGAAGGCCGCTCATCCCACCCCGATCTGGTTAGCTATGGCAAGGTTTTCTACTTTTTGGGCTCTTCGGCTGCCGGCTTCACTGCCTTGGCATCCTTTTGCGGGGAAGCCATGCAACCACATCCGCACCCACTCTGCTTCTTCTCAGCCATGGGAAGGTCTTTCTTCTCGGCCATCGTTATCACCTCCTTTCATTTGGCTTTGTCTCGTGCGCACTTGAATCACTCCTGCGTGATATCTCCGATCCGCTCCTGCACTCCGGCAAGCTCCCTTTCCAACTGTTCCCGGTAGGTTTTGAGTCGCTCCAGCTTTTCCTCAGTGGTAGGGAAAGCATGAGAAGACGGTTCGCATCCGCAATTACGATCTGCCGGACTGCTTGATATGACAGCCATTGTTGATTGGCACATTACAATCAGGTCCTCTCGTTTCCGGTCTTTTCCAAAAAACCGGCCAAGTTCTCAGAAGCTCATTACGGCGTCAGACTCTATAACCAGGCTATTTAGGGTCGGAGCGCATACTACCTTGACTCCCTCTATGAAACCTTCTTTGAGATCGATGCCCAGCATTTGCGCACTCTCTTCACATACGAGAAATGAAACGCCCGCCTCCGCAGCTTGCGCGATTGCATCCTTCAGACATCCGAAAGGCTGCGGCAATGTAATCTTCTCGGCCTGCCCCTTTTGGAGAACCGTCACCCCCTTTATTCCAAAGAAAATGGAAGCGTCCATATCCATTGCCTTGGCGGTTGCGCCAAGGATAAAGGGAGCATACGTTCGCTCAGGAGTTTCCACACCGCTTGTTTGAACGTAGAGGACTTTTTTCCTTTCACTCATGAGATTGATCTCCTTTTCTCCCGGTTGCTTAGTGAGCCAATTCAGTATTTAAGTAAACACTAACATTGCGAGCAAAAAAAAGAGAGCCTACTTCTCCCTTTCCAGCTCCTCGATCCGGCACCGTACTTCGTTAAGCTGCTTTTGAAGCTCGCCTTCCCATTTCTTGAGAAGATCGAGCTTGTCATCGGATGCGCCAAGCTCCGCCTCGCGTATCAACCCGCTTCCCTTGCACCCGCATGTGCAGACCTTCGAGAGCAGCTCCTGGCACTGTTCCAGCGCATCTTCGTTCAATGCATAGGGAATCCAGTAGCCCTTTCTCTCGTTGCGCACCAGACCCGCGTGCTTGAGGATCTTGAGGTGCTGCGACACGGCAGAGGGCGTGACGCCGAGCGTCTCCGAGAGCTCGTTTACTCCGAGCGGCCCTTTTTGTTTCAGGAGCTCGATAATCCGGATGCGGGTCTCGACTCCAAGGACCTTGAAAAGCTCTGCCTGACTGATTGCCATCGTTCGCTTCCTTTAAGTGTTTTAGTAGTTGCTTAAACAATAAATCAGAACAGAATTTCCGTCAAGTGTTTTGTCGAAAATAGACGTAAAAAACTGGAAACCCCTTTCTCATGGCCGAGAAACAGCCGTTGGTTGGATTCGCCCCAGGCTCAGGTCAAGGAGCAGGGATGCGATGGCGATGGATCGCTGTGCCTGCCTGAGCTGCGAGCGGCTGGTGAGCAATACTTTGGGGGAGACAGTCACCCTGCATCGGGCCTGGACGGCTCCCACGGCTTCCATTGTGACCGGAAGCCGGGTCAGGCTCACTTCAACGGAAGAAATCCCCTCGGCGCTTCGCTCTTTTCGACCAAAAGAGGCGCTGCGGCATAGTTTTCCCCGTTGCACCAAAAGGCCATCATTCCCGGGACCAGAATCATTTTGCGTGTATCTGCGTCTTTCATGACACTCCTCCGTTGAAAATCCGCTGAAGCAAACCGGTTTCCCGGCCTCAGCACTCGATTGTCCACTTACAAAAGCCCTGTCTTCTGTCGTTAAGTGTAGAGTGAAATGTTGGAGGCGTGTATGATCCGGATCATACGCTGTGCGGTTTTGGGGTGAGGTTTTCATCGGAAAAAAGGTTCGAGCTTGGAAGGAGCATTGCATGCTGGAAAAGTTTCCCCTGTTTTCGAACCTTCCCGGGGAGCATCTCGCTCGCCTGGAAGCCATCTCAAAGGAGATCTCGGTCAAAAAGGGATCGGTGCTTTTTCCCCGGGGATGCGACACAGGGTTTTTATGCGGTTCCGGACGGGGCGGTTCGTCTCTACAGGGTCTCTCCCAAAGGTAAAGAGATCACCCTCGAGATTGCCGGTGCAGGGTACACCTTTGCGGAGGCAAGCCTTTTCTCGGATGTGTATCACTGCTGCGCGGAAGCTCTGAGGGACAGCACGGTCTACCTGATCCGAAAGGATGCTTTCTTGGAGCTGATAAAGCGGGACCTCCAGTTTGCCGCCGCATGGATCCACATTCTTTCTTCGGAAGTCATTCACCACAGGCAGCGTATCGAAGAGCTTTCCCTAAAAACCCCCAGGGCGCGGATCGTGAGCTACATTCTTCTCCTTGCCGAAATGCAGGAGGGCGCACCCGTTACCCTCCCGGTGCACAGAAAATCCATCGCAACGCTTCTCGGCATGGCCCACGAGACATTCTACCGGACGGCAAAGGAGCTTGAAAACGAGGGGCTGGTACGCTTTGATGGGCAGAGGATCGAGGTCGTGGATCGTGCTTTGTTGGAAGAACTTGTGGAGTGAAGTCTTGTTGCGCAAGGACTTGCCCCTGGTAATATTTATGCTTCATAAGATATTTCCCTTTCTCTAAGGATATTCTGTTTTCTCTAAATGACTTTTTCGCCACGCTCACCCGTACTGATCCTGACGGCGGCCTCCACATCGGATACAAAAATCTTGCCGTCTCCCCGCAGCCCTGTGTGGGCGGCGCGCTCGATGGTCGATATTATTTCCTCAACGAGATCGTCCCGGCAGACAACCTCTATCTTGACCCTCGGTACATAGTGAAGGAAATCCTCGGTGATCCTGTCTGGAACATTTTTGGCCCTCCCCCTGCCGAAGCCCCGGACATCCGAGATAGACATGCCGCTCAGCCCGTCTATCTGCTGGAGAGCGAGTGTTACGTTGGAGAGCTTGTGTTTATTGATGTACGCCTTTACTTCCTTCATCCGCTATTCTCCTTTTCCCTTTTTATCCGCTGTTTCAGCATTCCCCCCCACATTCCCGTTGTCGTTCTGTTTTCTCTCCATCCTCGCTTCCCACCACCTGTAGAGGGTAGGGAGCACTACAAGGGTTAGAAAAGTGGAGCTTATGAGTCCTCCGATCACGACCGTGGCAAGCGGCCTTTGCACTTCAGCTCCGGTGCCCTGCGAGAAAGCCATCGGGATAAAGCCCAGAGAAGCAACGAGAGCGGTCATGAGAACCGGTCTCAGCCTCACGGCGGCGCCATTTACGATAGCTTCTCCCAGCTCGAGCCCTTCCTGGCGAAGCTTGTTGAAGTAGGAAACCATTACAATGCCGTTCAGGACGGCCACGCCGAAAAGGGCTATAAAGCCTATGGCTCCCGAGACCGACAGCGGCAGCCCGCGCAGATAGAGGGCCACGATCCCTCCTATGAGGGCGAAAGGAACGTTCAGGATAATGAGAAGCGCCTGCCGCACCAGGCCAAATGCCGAGAAAAGAAGAATGAAGATGAGGATAAGGCATACGGGAACGATAAGAGAAAGCCTTGCCATCGCCCGCTGCTGATTCTCGAACTGCCCGCCCCAGGTCATGAAGTAGCCGGGAGGAAGCTTCACGCTGGCTTCGATGGCCTTCTGGGCATCGGAGACGAAGCTTCCGATGTCTCTGCCCGAGACGTTGCTTTCCACTACAATGCGGCGCGATCCGCTTTCCCGGGAGATCTGGGCAGGCCCTACCTCCGTATAGATGCGGGCGAGATGCTTCAAGGGTATCCTTGCTCCATTGGGAGCGGAAACCAGGATTTCTCCAATCTTATCGGGACTATTGAACTGCTCCATGGGGAAACGGACGGCAACGGAAAAGCGCTTTTCTCCTTCGAAAAGCTCCGATACCTTCTTGCCGCCCACGGCAACCTCCAGGATGTCTTGAATGTCGGCGATATGGATGCCGTAGCGGGAAATCGCCTCCCGGCTGATATCCACCTGGAGGTAGCCAAGGCCTGTCACCTTTTCAACCATTACGTCTTCAGCGCCCTTGATGGACTCCAGTACCTTGGAGATTGCTTCTCCTTTCTCTCTCAGGACCTCCATATCCTCGCCGAAGAGCTTTACCGCCACCTGGGATTTCACTCCCGAGACGAGCTCGTCCACGCGCATGGCAATGGGCTGAGTGAAGGAAAAAGACATGCCTGGAATCTTCTCCAGACGCTCACGCATCATGGCAACCAGCTCTTCTTTGCTCCCGGTGGTTTTCCACTCGGAGCGCGGCTTGAGGCTCACGAAAATATCTGAGATCTCCACTCCCATGGGATCGTTCGCGATCTCGGCACGTCCCGCCCGGCTAATGACCTGAGTTACTTCCGGAAAGGAAAGAAGTGCTTTTTCCACTTCCGCCGCCGTATCCACGGAATAGGTGAGGGAAACCGAAGGGAGGCGGAAGGACTGAACCGCGATGCTCCCTTCATCCAGGCTGGGGAGAAACTCGCTTCCAAGGAAGGGCGCGAGCGCGAGAGAGCCGGCCAGGGCGAGAAAGGTCATTCCAAGCGTGATCCTCGGATGTGCGAGACTTTTCTTGAGGAACGGCAGGTATGCCTTGCGGATCAACCGCAAAAGCAGGGGATCTTTCTCCTTTACCTTTCCCTTCATGAGGAAAGAGCAAAGGGTTGGAACGAGAGTCATGGTGAGGATGAGCGAGCCCAGAAGGGCGAAGCCCACCGTGAAGGCCATGGGGGAAAACATTTTCCCTTCCATCCCTGTCAGGGTGACGATGGGAAGGTAGACGATAATGATGATGGCGACGCCGAAAACGATGGGGCGCGCCACTTCCAGGGCCGAGAGATAGATGGTCTGGAGGACCGATTCCTCTTTCTTTCGCTCGGAGAGATGGCGCACCGTGTTTTCGACCATCACGACGCTCCCGTCCACTATCATCCCGAAATCGATGGCCCCGAGCGTCATGAGATTGGCCGAAAGCCCAACCCAGTGCATTCCGAGAAAAGAGAAGAGCATGGATAGGGGAATGACCAGGGCGACGATGAGAGCCCCTCGCATATTTCCCAGGAAGTAAAAAAGGACCGCGACGACCAGCAGTCCGCCTTCGAGGAGGTTGGTACGCACGGTCTCGATGACCTTCTCGACCAGTGCCGTCCGGTCGTAGTAGGGGATGAGCCTGACACCCTCGGGCAGGGATTTTTGAATCGTCTCCACCTTCTTTTTCACTCCCGAGACAACTTCTTTACCCGAGGAGCCCTTGAGCATCAAAACGATCCCGGATACCGCTTCTCCCTTGCCGCCGTAGGTTGTCGCTCCCTGGCGAGGCTCGCTCCCGAGGCGGACTTTCGCAACATCATGCACATGGATCGGGGTGCCTTTCCTGGATGTGACCACGATTGCGTTCAAGTCGGAGATGTTCCTGGCCGATCCCAAGCCACGCACCATGTACTGCTCGTCCCGATGCTCGATGTAGCCCGCTCCCGCGGTACGGTTATTGCTCTCCACGGCTTCATATACATCGCGGATGGTAAGATCCAGGCTTTTGAGCTTGTCCGGGTCGATCACGACCTCGTATTGCTTGACCTTGCCGCCGAAGGAGTTGATATCGGCAACACCGGGCACCGTCCGAAGGATCGGCCGAATGATCCAGTCCTGAATCGCTCGAATCTCCGTGAGATCGAGCCCGTCTCCCTCCACTATGTACTGGAAGATCTCGCCGAGCCCTGTCGTGATAGGTCCCATTTGCGGCTCGATCCCTTTGGGGATACTCTCTTTTGCCTGCTGGAGCCGCTCGAAGACCTGCTGGCGGGCAAAATAGATGTCCACTCCATCTTCGAAGGCAACCGTTATGACGGAAATGCCGATCTTGGAGAGGGAGCGAACCTGATCGAGCCGCGGAAGCCCCGCCATGGTTGTCTCGATGGGAAAAGTCACGAGCTTTTCCACTTCGGTCGGGGCCATTCCCGGAGCTTGGCTGAGGATCTGTATCTGAACATTGGTCACGTCGGGGAACGCGTCCACGGGCAATCGCTTCATGGCCCAGAGACCCATGCCGATCAGTATGGCCGTGGCGATGAGCACCAGGAGCCGCTGCCGGAGGGCGAACTGTAAAATATTATCCAGCATCGCTTTTCCTTTTCCTGTTAGTCCGAATGACCGCCGATCTCGCTTTTGGAGACTTGAGCTTTGAGGGTCAATGTTCCCTTGCTCGCGTACAGATCACCGGCCTCGAGCCCGGAAAGGATCTCCACGCCGTTTTCCGTGGAGCGCCCGGTCTTTACGGGCCTCGGCTCGAAGCCCTCCTTTGTTTTTACAAAGACGACCGTTTGCTGCCCAATGGTCTGCAATGCCGTTTGGGGAGCCACGATAGCTGCCCTGGCGTCATCGGTGAGTACCTTTGCCGTAACGAACATCCCGGGATGCCATTGTTTGTTCGGATTTGGTGCGATCACACGCGCAAGGGCCGTTCGGGCTTCTCCCTTGACGACGGGCTCGATGAAAGCGATCTTTCCTTCACATTGTTTGCCACATTCCTTGCCTTCCTCACCAGGGTCGATGAGCACGTGTTGTCCGCTTCTGACCCTTCTGAGATCCTTCTGGTAAACATTGAGATTGACCCAGACGGTGGAGAGATCGGCAACGACGAAGGCTTCCGTGTCGTCTTTGAGCATCTCGCCAAGGGAGATATGCTTTTCAATCACCGTGGAATCGAAGGGAGCGGTGATCTCAAAGCGGGTGAGCGAGTGATCGGGCTGACTGGAAAGCTGCTTTACATACTGATTGGAAAAACCAAGGGCGTAGAGCTTTTGCTGGGAGGTGCGCAATGTAATGCGTGCTTCGGCGAGAGCCTGCCTTGCGTCCAGGTACTCCTGCTCGGACGAGATCTTCTTTTTCCAGAGCCTCTCCTCCCTGCTGAATTTTGCCCGGGCCAAATTGACTCTCTCGATGCCTGCAAGATATCCGGCCTTGACGTCGGCCAGCTCACGGCTGTCTATGACCGCCATAACTTCGCCCTGTTTGACCGTATCGCCAAGCTTCTTTCGGACCTCTTTCACCACCCCGGGGATTCTCGGCACGATATGCGTCACGCGGTCGGCATCGAGGGCCACTTCACCGGGGAAGCTCAGGTGGCTATCGAGACTTCCCTCGCCTGCCGTGGCGACCTCTATGCCATACCGCTTCATCTCCGAGTCGTTAAGGCGGACGATCTGCTCATCTTCATGCTCGTCATGGCCGTGCTCATCCTTTTTGGCTACGGCCCGAGGCTCCTCGTGGCCGCCGTGAGCTTTCTCCTTTGTCGTATCGGCTGCAAACAGGCTTGTCGGGCTGATGTTGGATAAGGCGAATGCCGCAAGTGCAAGCCCGGCCGCGAGGAGAGCCATATACAAAACAGCTCGTGTTTTTTTCATGGTCCGTTCCCTTCATTCTTGTTGATTTTGTTGATGCTCTCGATGCTTTCTCCTATCAAGCGCTCCACCTCGGCTTTGGCCTTATGGTAGCTAATCAAGGATGCAAGGTATTTTTCCCTGGCTTCGAAGAGGGTCCGCTGGGCATCGAGGAGCTCGAGAAACTCGAACTTCCCCTCGCGGTAGCCTTCTCCCGCGGCCTCGAATGCGTGCTCGGCACCGGGAATCACCTGGTTTCTCAAAGCCATCGACTGCTCGTAGGAAAAAGCCAGGGCTTTATAAGATTCAGCAAGCGAGGAGCCTGCCTTGGCTTCGGCGGCACGTGATTCTTGCCTGGCTTTGGCGATCTTGTACCTTGCTTCGAGCACCCCGCCGGGATTTCGGTCGAAGAGGGGAATCGGGATGGATAGCCCAAGGACGAAGGCGTTATCGTCCGTATCGCTGAAATGCCTCACGCCCCCGCTAACGGTGAGATCCGGGATACTTTTCGCCTTCTCGACTTCAAGGGCGGCGGTGCGCTGCTCCGTTTCCTTTACCCACCTTGTTATGTCGGGATTGTTTGAAAGGAGCTTTTTCAGGTCTTCCGCGGAGGGTACCGGAGAAAGGAGCGTGAGATCGCCCTCGGCTCGATCGAATGCCGGTGAGGCTTCGCCCCACATGGCCGCAAGCTTCTTTCTTGCCGCTGCAAGATCGCTTTTCGCCCGTTCGTGTCCGATCTTGGTATTCGAGAGGCTCACACCCGCTTTGGTCAGCTCGAGAGGTGATACCTTGCCCGCCTCGACCCTCTCTGAAACCGTCCCATGGGTCTTTTCAGCCAGGCTCACCAGTTCGGCGTCATAGACTACCTGCTGCTGTGCTCCCAGAACATCCGCAAAATTCTTGACGACTTCGGTTAGAACATCCAGACGTTTGGCCTCGAAATCCCACCCGGCGAGGTCTCTTTCAAGAGCCGCGGCACGCGTCCTCTTGAACCGTTTTCCGCCAAGCTCTATCAACTGGCTAAGCGCTATGGTGGTCTCCGTTGCATTGAGGCCGCTGCGCGGGCCCGAGCCGCCAAAGTTTTCAACCTCGACCCCTACCGAGGGATTCGGAATAAGTCCCGCCTGGAGCGTTTTCGCCTCTCTGGAGCGAGCCTCCCAGGAGAAGCCCGCAAGCTCCGGATTTTTCATGAGAGCGAGGGCTAGTGCTTGTCGCAGGGTGATGACTCCGGTTGCCTCACGTCCGGTGACGAGAGCGGCGGAATCCTTTTCGGGCTCGAGCGGAGCTTCGTAGACGCCCAATTCACTCCCCAAGGGACGGGGCTCGGGCCGGGCCGTATCGACAATCTTCGTTGCCGCACATCCCCAGAGTGCAATGACCAGAAAGGCTGATATAGACCACGGAAATGCGGCATTCTTGATTCTCACGGAAATCCTCCTGAAGTGGTTTGAATGTGATGGTATCAACGTAAGCTCTCAGTCTGTAAATCTTGCAGATCAACGCACGGTTGGAATAAAGATAAGCCTTATTGAGCCGTTGAAAACAACCTCGGATCGGAAGAATGGCAGAGCGGACAGAAGCCTTGACAGGTTTGGGCATTCTGTGCAAGTTTGAAAGCATCAGGGAGTTAAGCCGAAGCTCTCTCATCGAATCTCCCTTCAGGAATTTCGAAACGGAAAAGTTTGTGTGGGCGGGCCCTTCTCGTTATGTTATGTGCTCAATCCAGGCATGGCTTCTTGCCGTAGGGCCGCCTTAGAGGGCGAGGGCGGAGGCTGCTTCTGTGATTGTGCAGGCGTCAGGACAGGTGACCAAATGGAGCGTGCAGGCAGTGGAGGAAACATAGGCTCGATCTTGGATCGGGGCTTCGGGATGCTCAAGAAACGGTTAAGATCCATGGCTCTGTACATTATCTTTGCAGTCCTCGGTACTTACCTCACTCTTGCCGCGGTCCTTTTTGTGTTTCAGTCTCACTTCGTCTACTTCCCCCAGCGCGAATTGATCTCCAGTCCCCATGACGTGGGGCTCCGCTACGATGCGATCAGGCTCAAGACTGACGACGGGTTGGAGCTGAACGCCTGGTTCGTGCCGGTGGAGAAGCCTCGAGGGGTCGTCTTGTTTTGCCACGGAAATGCCGGCAACATGGCCGACCGCATGCAAGCGATCCAGATCCTTGCCAAGCTCAACCTGAGCACCTTCATTTTCGACTATCGCGGCTTCGGAAAGAGCGAAGGGAAGACCAGCGAAAAAGGCACCTACCTCGACGCCGTTGCTGCGTGGGACTATCTGGTACAGAACAGGGGAATAGATCCAGATCGGATCATCATCCTCGGTGAGTCTCTGGGCGGAGCGGTCGCTGCCTGGCTGGCACAGGAGCACAAGCCCGCTGGGCTCATTATCGAGTCTTCCTTTACTTCTCTTCCGGACGTTGCCGCCGACCTCTATCCTTTCTTTCCGGTGAGAGCGATGCTGCGATTCAGTTACAATACCGCCGACTATCTGAGCCGGGTGGAGTCTCCGGTTCTCATCGTCCATAGCTGCGATGACGACATAATCCCCTTCGCCCACGGATGCCAGTTGTACGATGTGGCCAGAGCACCCAAGGAATTTCTTGAAATCAGGGGGGATCACAACACCGGGTTCATCATGTCCGGGGAAAGCTACGTCGAAGGTATCGATGCCTTTGTATCCAAGTATCTGAAGGGCAAGCCCGACGCCCGTCGTTCCTCTGGAAGAGACCATGCCGGCTGATTACATTGATAAGCGTGGGTAGTGGAATGAATGTCGGAGGCAAAGATGGGTCCAATGAAGAATTCGCGCGCGTGGCTCGGATACGCCGAAGCGAAATTCCTTCTGGCGATGTTCGGGGCGTTTTTTCTGTTCGGGTGCCAGAGCGCTCTACTTAATTACCAGGGAGGCATGGTCGCCAGGGACAACCAGATTCCCATACTTGAGGCGGGAGAACATTCGGGAACCTGGATGGCTAGGGATCTGGCCGTTGACTACAAGTATCTGCGAGAGGGCGATCAGCTCAAGATTTCCGGAAAAGTCCGCTATGAAGATCTCATCAAATACAACTTCCTCTTGATCAAATACTTTCATCTGGATGGAATTCTTGTGGATTCTCATGGTAACGTGTTGGAGATCAGGGGGCTGACAAGCGATATGCAGAGCAAATCGGAAGATCCTGTTCCCTTTTCCACGGTGGTGAAGCTGCCTCCGGGAACGGTCGCCATGGCATTCAGCTATAGAGGCAAGGCCGAGGACGCCGGCCATGACGGCTCCTCGACCTATTTCTGGAAATACCCGATCTATTAAGTAAACACGGCCGGGATAAGGAATTCATGGTTACCCGCATAAAATGGGGCATATTCCTCCCATTCGTCGTATTCCTCCTATTTCTCGTTCCCATGGCCTGCGCGGGAACGAGGAATAGGAGGGATACGACGAATGGGAGGAATATGCCCTAATCTTATGCGGATAGCCGAATTTATCACGCCATGAACCGGGGGAGGAAATGCTTCCTTCCCCTTTTTTTCGACCCTTGTCATGAGCACGAATATCCGATGCTCGACTTCTCCTTTTCGGTCATCGTCGCTACGGGCTTTGCCGGCTCCATCGGGCAGATTCTCATCCTTAGAGAGCTGCTGGTCCTCTTTTATGGTAATGAGCTCTCGACGGGCCTTGTCCTCGCCGCATGGCTTTTTTGGACCGCGGCGGGAAGCCGGCTTGCGGGGCGTATGAGCCGCAAGCATCCGGCAACGATGACGACTCTGGCCAGGGGGCTCATTCTCCTGGCTCTACTACTGCCGCTTACCCTGTTCTGGATCAGGGCCTCACGCCTTTTGTGGTCGATTCCCGCCGGTGAAATGGTCCCGCCGGGCCTGATGGTCGGCATCTCTCTTTCTTCTACCTGTCTTTTCTGCCTGACTTCAGGATTTCTCTTTGCTTTTGCCTGGTCTGTCCGGGCGGCGGAAGCGGAGCATAACAAAGGGCAGGGTCTTCTCATCTATCTCGGAGACGCAGCGGGCGCTGCCGCCGGCGGCCTTTGTTTTCACTTTATCCTGGTCTCTCTCGTTTCGGCTTTGACGGCGGCACTGGCGGTATCTGCCCTTGCCCTGGCCGTTTCCGCCCATGTTTTTCTCCGCGTACCACGCCTGGCGGTAGCGACGGAAATTCCCTCTTTTCGTCTCAAAGCCGCATGGCTCGCCCTGGTCGGTTTAACGGTCGCGGGCCTCGCCTTTTCGGCGGATCTCGACAACCTTAGCCGTGCCTGGCAGTGGGGACCGAACCTCCTGGCTGTCCGCGATACCCCCTATCACAACCTCGCCCTGAAGAAGGATTCCGGCCAGTTCACTCTCTTTGCAAATGGACTGTGGCTCTTCACCATTCCCGATCCTCAGACGGCGGAATACGCCGTTCATCCGGCTCTCCTCCAGCATCCCTCTCCCCGCAAAGTGCTCATTGTGGGCGGCGGGGCAGGGGGCTTCCTCGGGGAAATCCTGAAGCATCCGGACATCGAACGTGTAGATTGTGTGGAACAGGACCCGGAAATCTTTCGACTGGCCGAAGAGCTCATGCCCGCCTTCAATTCTCCGGCCCTTCACGATCCCCGCGTACATCTTTTTCATGAGGACGCGGGATCGTTCATAAGGAGAGTCCAGGAAAAGTACGACGTGATTTTGCTGAATCCCGGCGATCCCATGAACGCCGAAGTAAACCGGTTCTATACGGTCGAATTTTATCGGAGCCTGACCCGGATCATGGACAAAGGAGGGCTTTTGTCTTTTGCCGTCGCCTCCGCGCCGGATATCGTGGGCCAGGCTCAAGCGCGATATCTGCGCTCCGTCTATGCCACCCTGAGCGGCGTTTTTCCTGAAGTGCTCGTCCTTCCGGGAGAAAGCGCGCGCTTTATCGCCTCTCAAGTACGGGAAAGTCTCGTGAAGGACCCCACGGCCCTGATAACACGCATGGCCGCCCGTAAGCTTCGGCTGCAATATATCCGCGAGTACACCCTCCTCGATGACCTGAATCCCCTGCGCCTGGAATACATGGCCTCGATCCTTCGAGAAGGTCCGCCCCCGGCATTGAACAAGGACTTTTCGCCCACGTGCTATCTCAACGGTCTCATAGTTTGGAGTGCTCAAATGCACCCCCTGCTGGAAAAGGCCCTGACGAACCTTGCGCAAATCGGACGCTCATGGCTTTGGGGTGGTCTTGCCGTCCTGATCCTTGCCGGGCTTGCGCTGTTCGGGAGAGGAATGTTTCGATGCGAGGGACCTGGACAGTCCGGGTTTGGGGTGGTTTTTAGCGTAATGGTGGTCGGCGGCGCTCAAATGGCCCTGGAAATCATCCTGTTGCTTGCCTTCCAGATAATGGAAGGCTTCGTCTATACCGAGCTGGCTCTCATCATTTCGTTCTTCATGGCCGGCGCGGCGCTGGGAGCCGCGATCCCCGTCCGGCTTTCACGACGGATCAAACGCCCTCTCCACTGGCTCATCCTTGTGCAAACTGCCTTCACCCTTTTCATTCCGGGAATACTCGTCCTCCTCTTCACGCTCCAGCAGCAGATCCAAAACATCCCTCATGCCGCACCGCTCACCGCGGTTCTCTTTCCTGCCCTGGCCCTCCTTGCCGGCATCCAGGGAGGATGTCATTTCGCTCTAGCCGTGAAGACCCTCTCAGGCACAGCCGTCCCGTCCGCCCGGCTCGGCGCCGGCCTCTACGCCGCCGATCTGATGGGCTCAGCCATCGGAGCCCTGGCCTCTTCTCTCTTTCTTCTACCCGTCTATGGGCTTGCCACGACCATGGCGGTGTTCAGTGTTCTCAGCCTGGCAAGCGCTTTCATTCTTGCGCCGCATATTATTCGTGGCTGATTGTGCGGCACGGCCAAGCAGTGCTGGTCATGATGCCGACCTGCGGGGCATCCTTGCCTATGTGGGGTATGATTGCGTACGGCCATTGCGGTCTATCGTTTGTTGAGCTAAAATTACCTTGCAGATTAAACTTATAAACTTTAAAATGAGAGGTAATATAGAGGCGCGCTTCAGAGCGCTATCTATACTTTGAACGGTCATAATGTGCGCTCTTGTGTTCACCGCAGAGATGCCGAAGACGCGGAGAGAACCAGAGAGTTGTTAAAATTCTTAGAGAATTCCTCTGCGTTTTCTCTGCGCTCTTTGCGTCTCCGCAGTGAAAAGCTCACATTGTGCCCGTTTGAAGTATACTTGCTGAAAGGACAGCAGCACAAGCTTACTTTGAGGAAAAGCCAGTTCATGATCTATCGGAATCGCCATGCAGAAAAAAAGCTGCTTCATCTTAAGAGCTATTTCAAAGTCGTTCTCATCACGGGAGCCCGGCAGGTAGGCAAGAGCACTTTGCTCGCTCACCTTCTGCCGGATGTGAGAATGATCGTTTTCGACCCGGTTCAGGACATCTATGGAGCCCGTCAGGACCCGGATCTATTTTTGAACAATTTCCCTCCCCCCTTGATTCTCGATGAAATCCAGTTCGTACCGGAGCTTTTGCCCGCATTGAAACGAAGGGTTGATCGCTGCGACTCTCCCGGTCAATATTTTCTTACAGGTTCTCAGAACCTCGGCATGTTGCGCTCGGTCGCCGAAAGCATGGCGGGTCGCGTCGGTATTCTGCCGCTCGAAGGTATGACGGCCTATGAGCTTTCGGGGTGGGGAGATCGAGACGGTTGGCTTCCAATGTATCTCGATGACCCGGATTCACTGGCGGGTTCGGTAAATGGGACGATAGCAGAGATTGCCAATCTCGCCCGATTCCTTTGGCGAGGCTCATTGCCTGGGCTTCTGGATGCTCCCGACGAGATAGTTCCGGATTATTTCGGATCGTACGTTCAAACCTATGTAGAACGGGATGTCAGGCTCATGGAGGATATCCGGGAGCTCGCCGCTTTCGGCCGGTTCTTGGGCTTGACCGGAGCTTTGACTGCCCAGGAGGTGAATGCATCGCAATTTGGTCGAGACGTTGGGGTGACACCAGGCACCGCACGCAAGTGGCTGGATCTCCTCGTCGGCACTTTCCAATGGCTGGAGCTCTTCCCGTATCAGGGAAACACCGTAAAACGGCTTAGCGGAAAAAGGAAAGGTTGTTTGCGGGATACAGGGATGGCCTGCTATCTGCAGCGCATTTCTTCTCCTGATGCCCTTGCGGTCAGTCCGATGCTGGGGGCCATGTTCGAGACCTGGGTTGTGAACGAGATCCTTCGCCAGTCCATCACCTTGACCATGCCGCCCCAGGCCTACCACTGGCGCACAGGCGGCGGCGCTGAGGTAGACATTATCCTCGAGCGGGATGGAAGACTCTATCCCATCGAAGTCAAGTGCAAGAGCAATCTGATGAAGCACGATACTCGCGGGCTTCGTGCCTTTCGAGAAACATACGGGAACGGGAGGATCATGACCGGCCTTATCGTCTATGCGGGAAGCGAATGCTATAGAATAGACGAATACACCATCGCCTTGCCCTGGAATGTGAAACTGCGTGATCTGACCTTCGGACCGAATACGAGACGGTATTGAGCTCATGGACTATCTTTATCACCAAGGCACGTTTTCCTTTTCCCTTGACAAGCCAGAAAGTAGTCGGTTATTAAAATACGGTTTAAGTGTGGAATTCTTCTAATGATTTTGTGCATTGGGCTGTTCTTGGGCTCACAAGGTGAACGGCTTCACAAGAAAAATGCACAACGGTTTGATGCTCGGGCATTCTGAAATGAGAGATCATTTAATAATCGGAGCAATTGAGGCTGCGCTATGAAAGAAGAGAAAAGTGGTACGACCGGCAAAGGCGGTGTGGGATGGGTCATCTTTTTTGCCGGCTTTATTCTGGCCCTCGTTTTCGGTTGGGTCGTCTTTCCCGGCATGCTCTATTCCCAGAAGGCGCAACCCATCAATTTCAGCCACGCGGCTCACCAGGACAGTACCTGCGAGGACTGCCATTCCTTCAGGCCCGATGGGAGTTACACCGGCATTCCGGAGCTGGGCAAGTGCAAGGAATGTCATGAATCCCAGATGGGGCAGACGGAAGATGAGCGTCTTCTGGTCGAGGAATACATCCAGAAAGACCAGGAGATTCCCTGGAAGATCTATGCCTGGCAGCCCGATAACGTCTATTTCAGTCACGCGCCGCATAAGGCCGGTGGTATCGAGTGCGTGAAATGCCATAAGGATGTGGTCAAGGAAGCGAAGCTCCCCGTTCACAAGGAAAACAAGTGGACGGGCTACAGTATCGATACGATGAAGATGGACGTCTGCGAAAACTGTCATGCGCAGCGGAACGTCAATAACAACTGTGAGCTCTGTCATAAGTAAGTGGCGTGGGAGAGAGGCAAAGAAGTGAAGATCTCGTTTGGCCCGTGCGAGACGGGCTTCAGAAGAGGGTAAGCGGCATGAAATTCGGCAGGAGAAGTTTTTTGCAATTGGCTGCCGGCGTGGTGGGTGGCACCCTGTTCTCACCATTGCCGTGGAAATTGGCGGACGACTCCGCTATTTGGAGCCAGAACTGGTCGTGGCGCCCATCTCCTCAGCGGGGACCCATCACGAAGAAGCCGTCCATTTGTTTGCTGTGTGATGGTGGATGCGGCATTCAGGCCCGGCTGGTGAGCGGGAAAAACGCCATTCTGCTGGAAGGAAATCCCGCCCATCCCGTGAATCAGGGGGGGATTTGCCCCGTGGGCGCCGCGGGACTGCAATTCCTGTACGCCGATTATAGAATCAAGGAGCCCATGAAGCAGACTAAGAAGCGGGGAGACGTGTCGGGATTTCAGCCCGTCTCCTGGGATGAGGCTCTCTCCGAGCTCGGCGGGAAGCTCACAAAGCTCCGCTCCGATGGAAAGCCTCAGGGCATGGCCTGCATCACCGGGCAGCGCCAGAGCAGCATGGACGATCTGCTGGGGCAATTTTGCACCGCCTACGGCTCCCCAAACTTTTTCAGGATGCCGGCACACGCCGATAGCCTCAGACTGGCTTCCGCGTTAACCACGGGGCAGGAAGCGCCTCTTGCTTTTGCCCTTGAAAACGCTTCTTTCGTGCTGAGCTTCGGTGCCAATCTCATCGAGGGCTGGGGTACTTCGGGGCGCATGCAGACGGTGTATGGAAACTGGCACGACGAGGCCTCCGGAAAAGGGGCGATCAAGCTCGTGCAGCTTGAATCCCGCTGTTCCATGACCGCGGCCAAGGCAAGCCGGTGGGTGGCGATCTCGCCGGGAAGCGAAGCTGTGGTTGCCTTGGCGATAGCTCACGTTCTCATAAAAGAAAACCTCTATGATTCGGCTTTCGTCGGAGCGTCGGTGTTCGGCTTCGACGACTGGACCGATTCTCGGGGGAAGGCGCGGCAGGGATTCAAAAACCTGGTTCTTTCCGCTTACGCGCCCGAGCAGGTTGCCGGGCAGTCCGGAATGGAGCCGGCGCTCATTCGCGAGCTGGCCCGCGAATTTGCCGGTCAGAATAATTCGGTTGCAGTGTGGGGTGCCAATCACGGTGAGTCGGCGAATAACATTTACCACGATCTTTCTTTCCTGGCTCTCAACATGCTGAAGGGCAACCTGAAGCCGGGCGGGATGATCAGCCTCACACCGACGGTGCCCCTCGGAGCGCTTCCAGCGGTGCAGCCGGATGCCGTTGCCAGGCACGGCCTGGATCAGAAGCGGCTGGACCTTGCGCAGCCCAACAGCGCTGCCCCCTTTCCCGGAAACGGACTGTATCCATTCCTCAGGGCGCTTGCCGGCGCGGGAAGCGCCTATTCCATCGATTTGCTGCTGGTGCATGAAGCCAATCCGGCTTACAGCCTGGCCGAAAATCGCATTTTTCAGGCTGCGGTTCAAAAGGTCGGCTACCTGGCCTCCTTTTCTTCATATATGGATGAAACGGCTCAGCAGGCTGATCTCCTGCTTCCCAACCACACCCCGTTCGAGCGCTACGACGACGTGGTGGGGCTGGTGGGCGCTCCTTACGGCTACTACGCCGTTGCCGCCCCCATTCTGCCTCCCCGGCTGAAGACGAAGCATACGGGGGATGTGATCCTGGCTCTGGCGAAGAATCTGGGCGAAAGTGCCGCCACAGCCTTTCCCTGGAAGAGCTACGAAGATTATCTGAAAGAGCGCGTGAAGGGGCTCGCCGCTTCAGGAAAAGGTGCCGTGGCGGACAAGGAGGGGATCGATCTTTCAAAGCTTCGGGCCGGCCAAGCTCCCGGCGTCAATTACGATAGCGCCGATAACCTCTGGAAAAAGCTGACGGGCGGTGCCTGCTGGTATGACGCTCCTGTCGATATGCTTCAGGGGATGAAGACCGGTTCAGGAAAATTCGAGCTGGCGTGCCGCTCTTTGCAGGAAAAGGGGCTGCCGGCCGGAGACGACCGGGCCTACCTGCCTCACTTCGCGCCGCTTACCCCGAGCGGAGCGGAAAACGAATACCCGCTGGTGCTCGTTTCGTACCCGATGCTGGCAATCACCAACGGCTATCTTGCCAATCCCCCCTTTATGACCAAGACCCTCTGGGATTTTCTGCTCAAAGAGAACGACCTGTTCGTTGAGCTCAATCCGCAAACCGCGCTTCCTTTGCTGCTGGGTGAGGGAAGCCGCGCGGTGCTGAAGACGATGCAGGGAGAGGCCGCCGTTCGCGTGCATCTGAGCCCCGGAGCGCGCCCCGGGGTGATTTACGTCGTTCAGGGAATGGGCCACAAGGCCTACGACCAGTATATTCGTGACAAGGGAGTGAATGCGAACGATCTCATCGAGGTTCAGTTGGATCCCGTTACCGGTTTGGGAACGGTCTGGAATACCCGCGCACGGCTGAGTCGCGCCTAAGGGAGTATAATCTGTGAGTGAGCAAGGACATACGCAAAGCGGTGTTCGCTATGGCATGGTGATCGATCTGGACAAGTGCACGGGCTGCATGGCTTGCAGCGTGGCATGCCAGGCCGAGAACAACATATCGTTTCGCCCGGACGAGAGCAACAAGGTCCGATCCATCACCTGGATGGAGATTTTTCACCTGCAAAACGGCAAGGACTATCCGGACTATCAGTACACGTACCTCCCACGCCCCTGCATGCACTGTGATTCGGCGCACCATCCCCCCTGCACCTTCGTGTGCCCCGTGAACGCCACGACGCGAGACGAGGAAACCGGGATTGTCGGCCATATCTATCCCCGCTGCATCGGGTGCCGGTATTGTATCGTTGCCTGTCCCTATCACGCCCGTGATTTCAACTGGTGGGACCCTCAGTGGCCAAAGCCCATGGAATCCATGCTGAATCCCGAAGTGAGCACACGTATGCGTGGCGTGGTGGAAAAATGCAGCTTCTGCCATCATCGTTTGAACAAGGCCAGGTCCAAGGCCTTTCTTGACGGAACGCCGCTGAAGGACGTGACGTACACGCCCGCCTGCGCCGAAGCGTGCCCGACCGAGGCCATCTCCTTCGGGAATCTGCTGGACCCGCACAGCGAGGTGACTCAACTGGCCAAGGATTCGCGAGCGTTCAGGATTTTGGCCAGATTGCACACGGAGCCCAAGGTGTATTACCTCAGCAGGTATCAGTGGGTGCATAAGCTCGCGGACAAGGGGCTGTAGGAATTTTGCCCCCGGTGCGGTTGGCTCTAAAATCAAAACAACAGGCTAAATATGAAGCATAGGGGTTGAAAATGGATGAGGCATTGATTCCCGAAGGAGTTAAGCGTTGCCCGCTGCCGGTGTTCGGAATCTGGCTGCTGGTTCTTCTGGCTGTCATCGGATGGGGAGTGTACGCCGGAGCCGTCGTACTGGTGAAAGCGTTGAACGTGACGGGACTCAATGATTACTTCGGGTTCGGCCTCTTCATTACGGCGGACCTGGCGATCATCGGCCTCGGCGCGGGAGCCTTCTTTTCGGGCTTTCTCTACTATGGCCTGTCGCGGTTTTTCCCGGCCCTCAAGGAATTGCACAAAATCATCAACCTGGCCGTCATCATCGGGTTCGTGTGCTACACGGGAGCGCTCCTGGTCCTGCTTCTGGAAATCGGACAGCCTCTGAGGGGCTGGTTCGGCTACTGGCATGCCAACGTCCATTCCATGCTGACGGAAGTGATCTTCTGCATTTCATGTTATGCTATCGTCCTCGTCATCGAGTACGTTCCCATTGTCCTGGAGAACCGAAAGCTCGAGGCGATCAAGCCGGTCCATATCTTCGGGCACACGCTCCACGAGCTCATGCCGCTGTTCGCCCTGACCGGCACCTTTCTCAGCTTTTTCCATCAAGGGTCCCTGGGCGGAGTGGCCGGCGTTCTCTTTGCCCGCCCCTTTGCCTATCGAACCGGCTTTTTCATCTGGCCCTGGACCTTTTTCCTCTTCATCCTGTCCGCCGTTGCCTCGGGGCCTGCCTTTACCGCCCTCATCTGCCGCCTCATGGAAAAGGTCACGGGAAGACAACTGGTGGACCACTCGGTCTATGAATTGATCGCCCGCATCGTTACCGCCATGCTTTCCCTCTATGTCGTGCTCAAGATAGTGGACACCCTTTACTGGGCTATGGTCGTGGCCCCGGACTTCGGCTTCAAGCTGACCGATTTCTACAGGGCGCCCTACGGCATGTGGCTTCTCTTCGTGGAGATCCTGGTCTGTGGGGTGCTGCCGGCTGCCATTCTTCTGATACCGCAGGCAAGAAAGATCAACGCACTTCTCTTCGGCGCCTTCGCTCTCGACTGCCTCGGTGTTGTCATCAACCGTTTCGTCATGAGCGTCCAGGCCATTGCGATTCCCGTCATGCCCTTCGATCGCTGGGAATTCTATGCTCCCACCATGTACGAATGGGCGCCGGTCATTGCGATGCTGGCCTACTGCGCTCTGATCATCTCCGTTTCGTACCGCTATCTCCCTATTTTTCCCAGGGAAAAGGAGTTGAATGTTTCTTCGTGAGAAGGAGGCCGGATATGAAGTAACCGCCTCTCTCTATCGGGAAGGACTTGTGCCCGATGCCGGCCCGCGATTTCATTTCCTGGAGATTCGCGGTCTTACATAAGGGGAAGAGAGTGCTCGGACATTTTCAATTGACTCTCTCATGGGCGGATGATAACGTAGAAAAAATATAGGAACGTTAACACTACAGGATATTTTTGCGAATCGGGATCTATGTCACAACAAGTTCGTCTTCTGGATGTGTTCGAAGGTAAGCGCTATCAAAAGATAGTCCTGGCAGTCAGCGTCGTAGCTTTTCTTTTTCTCGAGCTGCTCATCTATCTGGCTGCTGCCGGTCAAGCAGGGCAAAAATCAACGATCATCGTCACCGATACCAACGGGACCAAGGTCTATGAAACGGCGGGTACTACGCTGACCAGCTATGAGCGGCTGGTGTTCGAGAATACGTTCGGCCCGCTGCAGAATTATCGGATACAGTTAGAGACGGAATCCGTGCCCTTTCCCTTTCGGGCCTGGGTTTCCGCCGCCGTGGGCATTCCCATCGGCCTTGTCTTGCTGGTGTCCTTCCTTGTCCGCGTTTATCTTTCTCTTCTCTATGGGGAAGAGAAGGAAGAGTCCGAGGAAAGCTTGGGGGAAGCAGAAACAAGGAACCGTTTTGGAGCCTTGTACAGCTCATTTCGCCGCTTTTCAGTTTTTCATGCGGGCTTTATGGCCCTGGTGGCCGTCCTGCTCTTCTGGATCGTTCCCAACTTCCTGCAGGACTTCACGAAGGTCAGCGTGGCCGCGATCAAGGAATACAAATGGTTCTTTATGGGAATCGCAGTCTTCATGGCCATTCTCATCACCTGGGTCATCTATCTGCGATATCGCATCTCCAAGCAGATGCTCGACAACCAGTTGGATCTCGAGAAGTTCCGCGTGGAAAAACAGTTGCTCATTCAGAGTGAAACATCTCCTCTGCTTGCCGGCCCTGTGAACGATACTCAGGAACAGTAAAAGAAGAGCCAGCCCCACACAACAAGGAACTGTATCTCATGTGGTTCAGCCGTCTATTCAAAGGCCGCGATAAGTCGTCTGACGGAGGAGCTAAAGAAGAAGCCACCGTCGATCAGGGGATGCACTATGTCTATGTGATCATCCTCCTGCAGGTGCTGTTCGTTTTTGGGATTGCAGCCGTGATTATGGTCGTGGGGACGGTGATGGCCACTCCTCTGTGGGTTTTCCTGCTTGCCTTCGGCCTTGCGGCATGGGGCTGCGTCTTCATCTATCGCAAGGCACGAGAACAATTCCGTAAGCTCCACAAGACCTTCAGCCAGGTGAATTTGTCGAATCGAAATTACGAGATCAGCGTTATGGGCGGGGCTCTCAGGATGAGAGTCGAACAAAGCGCCCAGCAGCAACTGCTCGAAGCCCCTGCCCCCGCCGTGATCGACGCCGAAACGATCGAAACCTCCGCGCAATAAATCGAGATATTCATGCACAGGCTAACAGGGAATATCCTGGTCTGACAATCAGCATCCTTCGATCCTTGATCATAGCACCGTAAATTTTCGGCGTTGTGATTCACTGTCCTCAGCGGACGGGCCAAACGTGGAAGAAGCCGTCCTTTTCGAGGTATACTTTGAACGGTCATAATGCGCGCTCTTGTGTTCACCGCGGAGACGCCGAGGGCGCGGAGAGGACGCAGAGACTTGTTGAAATTCTTAATAAAGCTCCTCTGAGTTTTCTCTGCGCTTCAGCGCTAAACCGAAATGACCCACCTTCGCTCACCCAAATTGACCCACCATCCGCAGTGCTCAAGCCCGCTCAAGTTTTGATCCGCCTCTGCATTCAGTAAGTCGCGTCAACGTCAGGCATCCCTCCTGTCAGATGCATCCGCCTTGGATTTTCTTCCCTGTATGGCTCTTCTTCAAGCGAACGGCCATGGGATCTGTTTATTCTTCCGGCTGGAGGAAGTGAACGTGAAACAGATCCCATGCGCCCATTGTGGCCGTCTATTCAATCCTAATCCACGGGTAAAGAATCAGCACTATTGCAGCGAGAAGGAATGCCAGCGAGCCAGAAAGAGGCTGTGGCAGAAACGGAAGCTGGCGGATGATCCGGACTATAAGGCCAACCAGAAGGACGCTCAGAAGACCTGGCGCGAAAAGAATCCCCATTACTGGAAAGAGTATCGAAAGCGCAGCCCGCAATACGTCGAGAACAACCGCAATCGGCAGAGGGAGCGCAGGCGCGGCGGGAGCGTTGCAAAGATGGACGCGTCGGGGATGGATTTAACTTTGGAATCGGGCACTTATTTCATTATCCCCGCCTCGGCCGGCGTTGCAAAGATGGACGCGTCAGCGAGGAAAGTGCTTCTAATCCCGGTGGCTTAGCTGTGATAGCAAAGCGTTGCAAAATAGGACTCTATAGCTTCCGGAGGCTTGTGCCTTTAATGTGGATGCACAAACTACGGAGGCCAAAGATGATAGAGAAAAGGATTTTGTATCAGGATCGAGTCAGAAGTATCGGAGGAAGCTTTGCATTCATTGAGCATCGGTTCTTGAGGGAGGGCTTCCTTGCAAGTCTCACCCATCTCGAGCTGCTGCTCTACGTCTTTCTGGTCATGGCCGCGGACCGGGCGGGGCTCTCCTACTACAGCTACGACAAAATCCGCACCCTGCTTGCAATGGATGTGGACGAATACGTTGCAGCCAGAAACGGACTGATCGGCAAGGATCTCCTGGCCTTCGACGGACGAGTGTTCCAGGTGCTCTCCCTTCCGGAAAAGCCGAGGATCGATGCGTCCGGGCCGTTGCGCAGGGCAGGGGGCGGGAGCGAGCGGGCTCCGGCATCCGTTTACCGGATACCAAAAGATCCTCTCACCCGATAAGGATTGCAAAGATGGACTCGTTCCCGAAATCCGAGGTGAAGGAGCTTGAGATCGCACTCCTCGATCTTCGCTACTCCCATACGCGGATAATGAAGCAGGATCGATTGCTCTCGCTTGCCGTATCGCTCGATACGTGCGGGCAAATGAGGCCGATCATTACCACCGCTCAAAACGTCCTCGTCGACGGCTACAGAAGGGTCGAGGCTTTGAGAATATGCGGAAAGGAGACGGTGATGGCTCAGGCGCTGGACTGCGGGGAGGATCAGGCGCTGCTTCGGCTGCTCTGCACTCAGAGAAAATGGGACGCCGTGGAAGAGGCGGCCCTTATCCGGGAGCTCATCCGCGGGCACGGCCTCAGTCAGGCGCAGGTGGCCCGAAATCTTTGCAAGGATCCGAGCTGGGTCGTGAGACGGCTGAGCCTCATCGATTCCCTGCCGGCGGAGATCCTCGATTCCGTCAGATCCGGCCGGGTCTCGAGCTGGGCCGCATCGAGGGTGCTGGCGCCGTTGGCGCGCGCCAACGCGGACCATGCCGCGCAAATATTCGGCTGGATAAAAGGCGAGCAGGTATCCACGAGGGATCTTTCGGCATTCTTCGACCACTATAAAAAATCCAGCCACAGAGTGCGCGAGCGCCTGGTGGGGGCTCCCTCCCTATTTATAAAGACCCTCAACGAGCAAAGGCGGGCAAGGGAAGCCGGGGAAATAAGAGAAGGCCCCGAAGGCAAATGGATAAGCGATCTCGGGAGCGCCGGGAGGATTCTTAAAAGGCTTGTCGGATCCTTTGAAACCGTTCTCCAAAGCGGTCAAAGGGGCGCCATTCTTGCGACTCTAAGCGAGATGGGGGCTTTCATAACGGATTTGAGCCATAAAATAAGGAGCAGCAAGGATGATTACCCAAGAGACGAACGAAGCCGTCCGGGCTCTAACGAAAAAGGGAATGGGAATCCGCCGAATCAGCGTGACACTGAAGATATCGAGAAACACGGTGAGACGGGTGCTGAGGGGGTGTGATCCTTCCGAACGAGGAAAAGATCTCCCCGAGGATCTCCTTTCTCTCATCGCTCCCATCTTTTCCGATTGCAAGGGCAATGCGGTGCGGATTCGGGAAGTTCTCATGGAAAGGCACTCCATCTCGATTCCCTACAGCACCCTCACCCGCCTTGTGCGCAGCCTGGAGCTCAGGGAGAACGGGAAAAAGAGGGCCGGAAGCTACGACTTCGCTCCTGGAGAAGAGATGCAGCACGACACCTCCCCTCATCGCATCCTTTTAGGCGAGAAGCCGGTCAGCGCCCAGTGCGCATCCCTGGTCCCGGCCGCAAGCCGGCGCATCTACATCCAATACTACCCCTCCTTTACCCGCTTCGAGGCAAGGGTCTTTCTAGCCTCGGCTTTCGAGTTTATGCAGGGGACCTGTCCCAGGTGCACCATCGACAATACCAGCGTCATCGTAGCGCGGGGGAGCGGACCCGAGGCCCTGATCGCTCCCGAAATGGAGGGGTTCGGGCGGATATACTCCGTCAGATTCATTCCCCATCGCGTGGGAGACCCGAATAGGAAAGCTCGCGTGGAGAGGCCGTTTTCCTATGTGGAAGGAAACTTCCTCGCGGGACGGACCTTCCTCGACTGGCAGGATCTCAACCGGCAGGCTCTGGATTGGTGCGAGAAAACGGCAAACTCAAAGCCCAAGCGATCCCTCGGGATGCTTTGCCCGCAGGAAGCCTGGCTCATGGAAAAGCCTCATCTTCAAGATCTGCCGCCCTATATTCCTCCGGTCTATCAGTCCTTGCCCCGAGTCGTCGATGTCTCCGGCTATATCACGGTTGAAAACAACCGCTACTCCGCACCCGAGCGTCTCATTGGAAAAACGGTTGAGGCGCATAAGCTCTGGGACCGGATGAAGATCTTCTTTGCAAATCGCCTGGTTGCCGACCATCCAAGGCTTATCGGAGCAACCGATGGACGCATCACCGACCCCGGCCATCACGCTGTATCGCATCATCGGAAGAAAGATGAGCCCTCGGCGGAAGAAAGGGAGCTAAGCAAGGGCTCGGAAATACTAAGTCTTTATGCGGCGCAGATCAAAAAGAGATCCCCTGGCCGGGGAATGAGGCCATTAAAGAGGCTTATCGAGCTAAAGCGAGCCTATCCCGAGGATGCCTTCCTCTCGGCCTGCGAGGAGGCGCTGCGCTACGGCCTGTTTGATCTCGCCCGCCTCGAGCGCATGATACTGGCCCGAGTGGCCGGAGACTTCTTTAACATGGAGGAGGAAGAATGAACGAAGACCTTCAACAACTGCTCGCCCGGCTTCATCTAAAAGGGATGGGCTCATCGCTCGACTCCGAGCTCGAGCGTGCAGAGAGGGATGGGACGGCGCATCCCGAGCTGATCCGGCGCCTTCTTCTGGAAGAGATTCGCTTCAGGGATGAAAGAGCCCTCGAATACAGGCTCCAGCAGGCAAAGATCCCCTGGCCCTGGACGCTTCGGACCTTTCCCTTCGAGCGAAAGCCCGATCTCAACCGCTCTCAGATCCAGACCCTGGCCGGCCTCTCCTTCGTCGAGCGTGCGCAAAACATCGTTTTCATCGGAGAGCCTGGAACCGGAAAGACGGGCCTTGCCATAGGGCTTCTACGGGAGGCCATCCTTTCCGGATACCGATGCCGTTTCTTCAATGCCCAGGATCTCATGGATCAAATGTACGCATCCCTTGCGGACAGATCCACTCCCAGGCTCATGAAGACACTCTACAGCTACGATGTCCTTCAGATTGACGAGCTTGGCTATCTGACCCTCAAATCCGAGCAAATCAACGCCTTCTTTAGACTCATGGAGATGCGTTATCAGAAAAAATCAACAGTGATCACCACCAACCTTGACTATCCCGAATGGTACGGCCTCTTCCAGAGAAAATCCCTCGTGGACGCCATGATCGACCGCCTCAAGCACCATTGCATCACCATCCGCCTGAGCGGGCCATCCCTTCGATCTCCCGAAGAAAACACCCCCAAGCCCCTTTCCTGATCTCATCAATCCTTCTCCCACTCTCCCAGCGGCCCCGGACTGCGTCCGGGCCGCTTCATGCCCTGCATTTTCCTGGCAGCGCCAGCCCTTCTGATCGACCGACATGTGCGACGGAAGAATAAGATCCAAATCCAGGAGGTAGATATATTATGGATGCGGGACGATTAGGGAAGAAAATCGCGCCCCATTCCGGCGCTCACCCTTGCGCCCTTTCGTAGCGGCTCGGAAGAATATGTGGTGCGCATCAAGCGGGTCAATTTATCTGAGCATAACTGGGTCAGCTTTGGTGAGCGTTGAAGAGTGTCCAAATAAAGGGGAGGATTGTGGTGGCTCAAGTCAATACTATCATACTATTTATATCTATCCTTATGGCTTTCAACGGCAAGGAAAAGAGATCGGATGTGGTTGTCTTGAATCGCAGATATATCATGAGTTACTTCATGAGATATCAAGAAGCATGACGCATAATGTAATAGAAAACTATGTTATGAAATGTTTTGAAGATTGTGCGCGATGGCATGATCCGGGCGATTATCCTGATTACGCACCTCCTATTTATGAACCGCCTAAAAAGTGAGCAGGCATAGGGTAGTTATTCATTGTTTATCAAAGAATATCTAGTTCATGCAAGAGGATTGAGTGGGTAAGATGTGAGTACATTCTTTAAATATATAGAAGAGGCTTATCTTATGAACCTTATTAGATTAATTTTAATATACAGCATTTTGATTACGATACTATTTCCTATTTCTTTGTATTCCTATAATGTAGAGGTATCTGATTTTACTAGACATCTATTAGTTAATGATCAAAGCAAGGAGATTTCATCCATATCTTTTGAGTCCAATAAAAAGTATTTTTGGCTTTTCAACAAGGTCAGAGATTTAAGTACAGAAGAGCAGATTAAATTATTGACCCCATTAATACCAGATACATCTGTAATCATCAGTAAAGCTGGTTGCGATATAGATTCACTTCAAATCCTTCAGAAATTTATCGAAAGAAATCGCAATGAAAATAAAGAAGTAATTCACATTCGATACGATAATGTTCAACAAGAACGCTATTACACAATGCCATTTCTGATCGCCAAGTGTAATCTATTAGTAGTTTATGAAAGAATAAGAACGACAGGAAATATCTTTCCATCATCCGGCATGGAAAGTATACTATTCTTTTCATATATCCAAAACGGTCTAAGACTTTTAGACAAAATGATTATTATGCATCATGACTGAATGCCGGCAAGCCGGCGTCGGTCCAAGGAGCGAAATGGGGTCGGGCCAAGCTAACTATCTGACGTTACGGCAATATCGGAATGAGATATCTCGGTAAGTTATTTAATTTACAGAGCTATCACTTCGAAAATGGGGGTATTTTCGCTCTTTTTCCGAAGATGAGCCACCAGAAGGTGGGACGGCTCGCCATCGCGGATGTGATTCGCGATCATTAGGTAAGGTTGACGCGTTTCGGTCCCTGTTCTCGGTAACAATGCGGCTTCGCTCAGACTGCCGACAGCCGTTTACCAATGGTCGTGAATCGCACCCCCTACGATCCCCTGGGAAACCGCCTGACTTCCACCGGGACCACCAACCCATGGACCTACAGCTCCAATAACGAGCTTTTATCCTACGACGATGTCTCCTTCGTTTACGATTCAAACGGCAATACCGTTCAAAAGACCGATGGAAGCGGAGCCACGAAATACATCCACGACGTGGAAAACCAGCTCGTTCGCGTCGAAACCGGCTTGGGGACGATAATTGCGAGCTACCACTACGACCCATTCGGGCGAAGACTTTGGAAGGAAGTCGGCGGCACTCGCACATTCTTCAACTATTCGGATGAAGGACTCATAGGGGAATACGCAAGTGATGGCTCCCTCATTCGAACCTACTCCTACCGCCTGGGCTCTACATGGACGAGCGATCCCCTTTTCATGAAGGAGGGAGAAAAATACTACTATTTTCAAAATGACCATCTCGGAACCCCTGTCATGATGAGCGATATAAACGGTGTTACCGTCTGGGCCGCGAGCTACTCATCTTTCGGAGAGGCGGCGGTGGATGCTTCTTCCACGGTCGTGAACAACCTGAGGTTACCGGGGCAATACTTCGATGCCGAGACTGGGATGCACTACAACTGGCACAGGTATTACGATCCCGGGACAGGCAGGTACATCACGGCGGACCCCATTGGCTTCAGAGGAGGAGTTAATTTATTTACATACTCCAATAACAATCCAGTGAATAGGATTGATCCAAAAGGGCTTTTTACAATAGACGAGAACTGCTGCCAACAGGACGCAACACTGCGTCAGCAAATCGATACAGGGTGTCGAATGGCAGCACTTAAAGTGACTGAGCCTTCGTTACGTGAGTGTATTCTAGATTAGGGCGTCCAAAACCGGTTTCGAGCGTTAGCCGGTTTTTGGCTCCAGACCGGGGAGCCATTCCTGTCCCTTGTCCGGAGTGATACTCTGACTCCGGCAAACCTCATCCATCCCGGGGGCCGC
>Ga0074199_1000906_pt1 | contig 34127 bp, 48 predicted proteins | sample EPASupsiteSAE347_FD_64528 | JGI IMG/M metagenome (GOLD analysis project Ga0074199, IMG submission 64528) | Bioremediated contaminated groundwater from EPA Superfund site, New Mexico - Sample SAE3-47 | ecosystem: Environmental > Aquatic > Deep subsurface > Groundwater > Contaminated ... | reverse complement strand
GGGCGGCATGGGCGGCGGGATAATCCACATCAACCCATTCCTTCCAAATCTTGTATTTCTCCGGATACTTATCTTTCCATAAATACGCAACCTGTTCGGCGGCAAACACGGCGTATTTAACATATTGTTCTTGCTTCATCAGTCGCGCGATCAACCAATTTGCCCACTCAAATTTTTGTTCTGCCATGAGTTTTTCAACGACCGCTACGCCGTCTTTTTCGGTTTGATTTTCAAACCATTCTTTACCGCCTGAGCATGCGGATTTTTCGTTCAACCATCTTTTTGATATCTTCACTTTACCCTCCTTCTTTTAACCACGTTTGTTACTACACCTCTTATCATTCACCTGCCCGCCTTCCTGTTTTGAAATTTAAAAACCGCATACGCTTCATCAATCGCGTCTTGTCCCTGCCATTTCGGGATATCTCGGTATTTATCCCGGCAAGCGGACAAACATCTGGACACAGCGTCGCCGCCGGCCAGCGCGGCCTCTTCAAGTTTGCGCAATATCTCCCGGCTGGCCTTGTCCCATGATTCTTTTGCGCTGGGTTTACGGTGTTGGTCTGGTGCCTTAACCTGACATCCGCCCTTTCCGGCCAAGTGGTTTTCAAGCGTCGGAATTGGCCGTGGGATGTTGGCCCCAGCGTAACGACGTGCCAGGGATTCAATCGCCTCATCCCAGCGGTCTTCTGGCCATGCTTTAAAAGTATTCTCAAGGGATACATCCGGGACGGTTTTAAAAGCGATATGTCCATCACGGAGTTTTCGGATTGCTTCTGAAAATCGGTTTTTGACCGTGGCGGCTGGCGGCGTCTCTTCTTCTTCTTTCTTATCTGATTCTATCTTCTGACTTCTGATTTCTGACTTCTCCCCCGTTACAACGGCATTACCTCGATGCGTTACCCTATAACGTTCTTGTCGTAAAGCGTTGTTTTTATGATATTTATATTCCCTGACCATACGTCTACATATCAGTGTTATATTTTTGTTAGTCTCCGTTACGGTGTCGCAAATTCCCATTTTGACCAATTCATCAATTACACTTAAAGTTTCCACCTCGGATGATCCAAGTAACCGGCAAAAACCTGCCGTCGGCATAGACAACTTTCCGCGCTCTTCAGCTCTCCACATTGCGCAAATAATTGTTATCCACGCCCCGCGCCCGGCAAGAGAAAGCGGCGCGGTATCTTGTGACCAATCTGCCGGATTAAATTTCATCCAGGGGAGTTTACTCATGATAATTTATTGCCCTCGCAACCATTTGTGCAGCCTCAATTAACTGCTCCGGCTGGATACGTAACACCCGCCAGCCAAGGATTGCCGCCTCAGTATATTTTTCCATGTCGTTGATAAATCCGCTGGCCCGGTTGTGCCTTCCGTAACACCAGACACCGCCTTCAATTTCCATTGCCACCATTTTATACGGCCAGGCAAAATCAAACCTCCACCGCCGGAAGGGAGTGAAGCGGTACTCCCTTTCCGGCTTTTCGATTCCGAATTGCTGAAGGCGTTGAAAAAATATGCGTTCGTTGATGGTCATTTATTCAGCTTTCTTCGCCGCGTACTCGCACATCTCCTTATACATGCGGACTGGTATATCTTTCGTATGCGCTGATCCTATCTTGGAAAAGATATATGTCCTCATTTCCTCGTCACCGCGCCCGGATGATTTCCAGATTGCATAAAAACGCTTTGATTGCGGGACTGATATGCGCTCTTCTTCATCCCCCGGCAACTCTGCCGGCTGGGCCGGATTTCCGTATTTTTTATCTTCGGATGGCGGAGGTTCCGGAGGTTGCTCGGATAGTTTCTCTACCGGCATATTTATTTTTGGCTTTTGGTCTGTCAATCCGACAGCCACTTCTGGCGGTAAATCCTCGATGTCCTGGGTAAAACAATCACTGGCCGCCGTAACCTGCAAGCAAACGGCCACTTCCGCACGTTTGACGGCAATTTTTAAAACAGTGTTTGAAATATCCGAAATGTTCGTGCGGATTTGTTTTACCTCATTTATTTTTCCCTCGTATTTTTTAAAGGCAATTCGCCGCTTGTCTTCCGGTGTCGTCTCATATTCGCGTTCGCAAATAGCCTTGCGCCATTTATATTTTTCCTCGTTTGAGCTGGCCTCTCCTACCGCCGCGCCGAGGTATCTCCCACTTGCGCTGGTTGCCACAGCTTTAATGCGTACCGTGTATTCATCGGACGTACGTGTTTCGGACTCTATTTGCGGGTCAACCGCGATTTGAAACGTTGCCAGTATTTTTTCAGCCCCCGGTTTAAGCAAAGTAGGTTTATCACCACAGCCGGGAACTTTTCCGTAATGCGTGCCGTTTTTCATCACGGCCTGCATTACCTCTTGTATCCGGTTCACCTGCGCCCGTATTTCGATTGCCGTCAACGCTTGCACCATTTGTCCGCTTGATTGTACTGTCATGCTTGTTTCATTCATTTTCATACCTCCTGTTACCTCGTTATTAATTCAAACACCACGCCCGGAATTTCCGCGCTGGGATTTGCCGCCTTTGCCCGTTCCATTGACGTGGTCTTTACTTCCACAAACCCGCGCAAGTCTGGACGCGTTGCCAGCGCGGCAAAAAACTGTCCATCAACCGATTTTACCTTCCACGCATTAGACACGCGCAAGCCGCTTTTCGGGGCCGCAACGGAAACCGCGGGAGCGATAACCGCCGCCGCTTGTTCCCGGTATGCTTCCTGCTTTTCGGGCGTCTTGAGCGATTCAGCTTTTTTCAACAAGGCTTCCCGTTCCCGTGCCGCCTTCATGTCTGCTTCTGCTTGGAGTCTGCGCCTTGCGTCTTCTGCTTTAATGCGTTCAGATTCTTGCCAGTCAATCGCGGCCCGGCGGATTTTGGCTTTATCCCGCTCCATCGGGTCAACAAACAACGACCGGAAGGCCGTCGCCCGGCGGTGGAGTTTGTGAAACCCGTCCGTGATCTTCGTCAAGATTTCATGTCCTTTGACAAGTTTCAAGTCCCGGTCAATGCGATTGACCACATCCCGCGCTCGTTCAGCGTCTTCCAGACTTGCGACGTTCACGATTGCCGCATACGCGGTATATTCGTGCATCCGTTCGGCCACCGGCGCAAGATCACGCGTCAGCGCGGCTTTTATATCGCTCGTGATCGCAACCGCGCTCGTTTCCTTTTCCATCAACTCAATTTCGTTCATTTCGTTCATTGATTTTCTACCTCCTTTGATTTAATTAATCCCAGCCGCTGTCTTGTTGCGTATGCACTACGCAAACCGAGAAACTCATTTTTTAGCCGGTCTAATTTTATCATGCCTCCTGTTTTATATGTCCCATCCTCATTGAGAGAGACAACCATGCCATGATGCACGTCCGGGTGAACGGAATGTACAGCGACCGCGTAACCGCCAAGTTGTATTTCCGCCGCCGGGGACAAGACGGATTTCCAGTCCACAAGACATTTCTTGCCGCCGATAATCGCCAACAAGTCAAACGTGCCTGCGAATTGATAAATTTCGGAATACACCGGAATTTCAACTTCCAAAACTTCCGGCTTCATCTCGAAAAAAAACTTCCGGCAGGCCGCAAGTTGCCCGGTTATTTGCGGGTCATGCTCAAATCGCTTTCCCTGGGCGATTAAAGCCGCGCAAGCATGGACGGCCCGGCCGCGCTCCAAATACCAATCTGACGACTGCCATATCGCATCGCCTAAAATTTCTTTAAGGACTTGCGTAACCGACGGCACCAGCCGGCCAGCGATAAAATATTGATGATTTACCGGGTCAAAACTGTTTTGCGTTTTCATCTTCCATTTCCTTCTTGCGCTTTTCCCAAAGCGAAATATCGTCTTCCGTAATTACGTCCCCGACCGGGCGAGGATGTCGCTGTTCCTGTTCAAACCGGCGTTTCTCTTCCCGAAGTTCAAAGTCGTAGTTCATATTGCTAATAATTGTTGCAGTAGTTTGGTTTGATCTGTTTTTGCACAAAGTGTTTTTTCGCAATCAGGACACCATGCCCAATCGTCTGTATGGTCGCGTAAATTATCCCATATCCACCCATCGGGTAACGTGTTTGACTCATCGAGCGTTTCTGTTTTTTTTCCGCAGACAGGACAAATAGCATGTGAGCGTATCTTAAACTCGCTTGTCTGATCTTTTGGTTTTTCTACTGCTACCGGTTCATTTGTTTTTTTTGATTTAGGCGTAAAACATTCAATGTCGCTATCCCAAAAGTTATTTTCAGGATAATTTTCCGGATGACTACAACCATCACTAAATTTTATATCGTAGATGCAATCCCAACATGGAAAATTTTTCATATCGCCACCAACACTTCCGCATTCAGTCCCGATTTTGTCTTGCGCGTTTGCCAATTTGTGCGGATACGCGCGACCGCATATCCTTTGGCCGCTCCGAGTAGTTCGCAAATTCTTGGTCGCACGGTATCCCCGGACAAGCCGAGCTTGACCTGGATTTCTTCCCGCGTCGCGCCTTCGTCACCACGGAACTTGATGAAGCGATATATCATTTCTCGCTGATTCTTTGCGGTTCCGGCCTCATACTTTTCAATCGCCGCTTGCCGGGAGGTCTCGGAATTACGGGCGAAGGGTGGCAAAACATCGGCTGGCGCCGGCGGAGGTAGTCCCGGAGAAGTTAATGCCGGGGTGTTTTTTATGCCGGACACCAGCCTTGATGTTTCAAAAAGCGTTACGTTGCCGACTTGTCGGACTTCAAAAAGTTCTGCTTGTGTCATGATTTTGTTTCCCCTGTTATATCCTCAATCGTCCCCTTGTCAGGATTTAAAGCTTGATACAATATTCGGCAGGCCATTTCGTTTTCGCTCACATCGTGTGCATTGGCCAAAGACCGCAAGCAATCGCGCAAGATGGGAATCAACGGGAGACCTCCAATTTTGCATTCCAGGCACATCTTTATCCCTTTTGTCATTTTTAAAGCTCACTGCATGCGATTACACGCGATTACACGCTACAAGCGTTCGACTCTTACCCTTATCCGCCCGTCCTTGAGTTTTCCGCCAAGGGCGCGGAACGCCGCCGGGGTTAAGTCCACGACCACGCCGCGACTTCTTGCCTTGCGTCCTGGGCCATAGTCCGTGTGTTTGCAAACTACGGATAAGCCGTTTGAAAGATTTGTGATTAAATATTTCCCGCACCAATTCCGCCGCCCACTCGCGTCTTTTTTCGGCTTCATGGGCAAGGCGCAACTTTTCGCGCTCTCGTCGTATCGCCTCCCGCTGGCGGTAATAATTCCGGATGTCCCCTCCCGCTTGCAACTCGTGATAGTGTAATATGTGGCGTATCCGCAATAACTCTCTGCCTCGCCTCTCCCTGGCGGTACGCAAAACAACCAGCAGATCAGTATGATTAATGTAGTTCTCATGGGTCATGTCCTCACCAGTGCCATTTCTCCGCGCCGCAGTTTAATTTCCGTCTTGACGCCGTGTTTGAAAAAGCGATTTTGTTCCCGCACAAGCCACGCGTGGAAATTTACGGAACCATACTGGTTGGGGAAAACTTCGGTCGACTTGCAAAATTCTGTAATGCGTTTTGATCTCATTTCACCACCACCTTTAGAGCCGACGGCTTGTTGCAAAGGTGTTTTGCTTGGGCGAGGACAGACTCAAAGCGGATTGCGTCCACGCACGCGGAGCGGATAAAGACCGATAGGTTGGAGTTGCGCTTTTTAATTTGCGCAGTTAATGCGGACGGGAGACGGACACGGACAGGAGGCGGAAGGCAATCAAAATTATTCTTTTTTACAGATTTTACTTGCGCCATAATTTTGCTTTTCATTTAATGGACATAAAATAAATTATTACGACGTTATTTGCAATAAAAATCAGATGATTATTTTATGCCCGATTTTATTGATCGGAATTGAGTTTTGTCCTACGCGACCGCCTTTTCAAACTCTTCCCACGTCCGCCAAAGTGCAAGACTTTTGCCGTGGTATCCGGTCAGTTGGACACGGGCGCCGTCTTTGATTGCCGCGTCCACGTCCTCTTGCGCGGACCGGTTAAAGTGATCGGCCCCGGCTTCGTCCTTCCAGTACCACCGACCCGGCGAATTCGCCGGAATAAAAAACCAACCCGCACCGTTGTTGGGATACACCCGGAGTTCCGCCTGGGATTCATCTCCCGGGCGAATTTCCACCCCGGACTTTTTGACGGACTCCATTGCGAGACCGATGACTAGACTTGGGTTTGTGTTCATGTTTGTTCCTTATTTTTTTTTAAAAGTTGTCGTGCGCGTCACGTTCCTCTTGCGACATTTCAGCGTATGTTCTTTTGTCGTGCCGTATATCGCTCTCGTTATCGTCGCGCACACTGTTTTCATAACATTTTTGCGGCCACGCATACAGGTGGTGTTTTCTTCCACAGGTTTTGCATTTATTCTCATCGAGGGGGCCAAGGTTTGTTTTCATTTTTCTCCTTGTTCCAGTAACCAGTCGCACGCTTCTGTGATTGCTGTTTCTATTATTTTGTCCATTTTTTTCCCTTTCTGTTTCCCGCGCGGGCGGGTGTTATTTGTTTAAATTATTTTGATATTTTTTTATGCGGTCTTTATTCCAGTTTCGTTTTCCGCGCTCGAGATCGGATAAGTATGGTGCTGATATTTTCATCTTTTTCGCAAGTTTTCGTAGAGATAATTTTTTTGACATTCGCAACAATTTCATTTTTTGTCCCGTGCGAAAATGATCAATAACTAATACTGTCTTGTATATCAACATTTTACCATTCCCGCTCGCGTGCGATTGATAGAGATTTTTTATTTTCATTTTCCCAAGCATTTTTATTATCCCAGACAAATATTTTCGACCAACCAAACTCCACATATTTTTCTGCGATTTTTCCGTCGGGAAGCAAAAAAGTTCCAGAAAAATCTCCTGAAGTTGTGATGTTGCTGCAGCCTGAGTGTATTTTTGACCCGACCATAATTTTTGCAATTTCTTTTTGGTTATGTATTACCTTCATTTTTTTTCTCCTGTTTTTTCCCGCGCTTGCGGGTGTTATTCAATCCCCCATTTTTCACAAATATCATTTACTGCGGTTTCGACCATATCCTCAATGTCCGGTTCTTCAACCGGATCACCCAAGATAAACGGTTTCCATCCTGCAGATTCAAATACCGTATGAATTTCATCGTCTGTTTTTCCATCAATATCTAAACCGATTTTTTCTGCGACCTCGTCGAGTCTGTCAATGCAAAAATATTCGTTGGACAAAAAACAAGAAGGATATTTCGGGTCAATTTCTCCGATATAGTTTCCATCTTTCCAATCCGAAATTACCCATTCTAAACCATCGTCCGCAGACGGAGAATAACAAGATTGCTGGGTATAGAACGTCACCGGAGGGTGAGATCCTTTCCCATAGTATTCCGATTCCGGATAGCAGGGTGATGCTTCCACACCGGTTGTAATGTTGATCGTGCCGTCCTCAAACCACGCCCGGGCATAATGCCAGCGCCCTGCGGAAAAATCTCCACGAGCAAACGCAATTTCTTGGTCACGGATACAATCCCGGACGGCTTCTTCAATTTCTTCGCGGGACAATTCAGGGGTTTCGGACTTTGCGGTTTCTGTCTTCATGGTTTTCTCTCCACTTAGTTGCCCGTTTCCGTCGGGCGCGGCTGAGGGGTTTTCCCTCTTTCTGAAAATAAATTTATCAGATTTCAGTTCGGAGTCAACAAAAATCGTAAAGAAAATGATGCAGAAAACGCAATAGAATCAAGGGTTCCGTGAAGGGGGGTTATTTTTTTAAGATTTTTTGCCTGATATGTTCGGCAATCGCCCGCATGAGATTCGGGGGGACACTGTTTCCGATCCGCGCCCAACACTTTTGTGGTTTCCCGACGAACCGAAACGAATGTGGAAACGACGCGAGTGTTTGAAGTTCGGAAATACTCAAATATCGGTTCTCGTCGGGATGAATAAGCCCCCCTAGTCCAGTCGAAATTGTTTTGTTGATTGTGTTCGACGGTCTATTCCACGAAAGTCGTTTTGTAGAGTTCCCGGATTGCGACTTCCGTCCCATTCGTGCGTTTGCCCGGCCGAGTCCCTCGCCAGGCTTTAAAAACGGAATTTTAGTTTCAAGTTTTCCCAATCTCATCGCTGGTATTTTGTCGGTTGCGTTTCTTATTACTTCGCCCACCGTGACCGGTCTTCCCTGCGGTTTCGGATGACTCGGTTCTATTCCTAAATCTTTTCGGACTCCGATGATGATGACGCGTTCACGACTCTGGGCCACGTTAAAATACATCGCATTTAATATTTCCCCTTTCGCCTGGTATCCACAATCCCGCAGGGTTTTGATAATAACCAAATATACTTGCTTCATATATCCCTTGACCATGCCGGTTACATTTTCCATGACAAAAACTTTTGGTTGTAATTCTTTCAGGAGCCGGGAAAATTCTTTGAACAGAGAATTACGGGGGTCATCGAATTTTCGTTTTCCCGCAGTGCTAAATCCTTGACAGGGTGGTGAACCATCCAGCACGTCGAGTTCTCCGGGTTTTATTCCAGCGAGCCGCATACATTCCACTCCGGTCAGTTTGACAATATCACCATGATAAACCGGGACATCAGGGAAATTTAATTTAAATGTTTCAACGGCATTATCGTCCCATTCCACGGCAAGCAACTCATGGAAGCCGGCCAGTTTATATCCAAGGGACGAACCTCCGCACCCCGCGAAAGTTGAAATAACAGTTGGTACTACCATTTAAAACCACATTTTGGGCATTCGTTTTTAGTGTCCGTCATAGCGGCTTCATCAATCGGCTTGTTTTCATCCGGGACGTGAAACTGCGTCATTAAATCTTCCATTGCCTTGTTGTCAAAGCCGGTCAATTCCATGTCCAGTGCCCCGGTGTCAAGTTCGAGCAAAAGGTCTTTGAGTTCGGGCATGGATGCCTCCGCCAGTTCCGCAAGGCGGTTGTCCGCGATAAGGACGGCCATTTCCTCGGATGCGTCCTTGAAGTCTTGAAAGTTGACCGGGGCAGAAGATAGACCAAGCCGTCTTGCCGCTTCAAGTCGAGCGTGACCAGCAACGATCTGACCAGATAAATTGCTGACCGTGATCGGGTGCCGCCAGCCGACAGCCTTGATGTTTTTAGCCAGCAACGCGATTTGCGCTTCCGGGTGTTTGTTGTAATTCCGCGGGTTAGGTTTCAACTCGTCAAGCGGCACAATTTTATCATGCGAGCAATAGACGATGATTCCGTCAATGATCGGCAATGCTTTCGTTTTATTTTTCATACTCTCCTTTATTTTTTGCATTCCCGAATCACATTCATGACATTCGTAAATACAGATCGCCAACTAATCCCATGATGCCCGATATAAAAATGGCACCGGCGGCACAAACAAATCATCCGGTTTGTATCGTGCGCATATTGCGGATAAACATGTTGGGGCCAGATATGATGCACCTCGATCTTATTGGTGGCCCCGCACCAGGCGCAGGGCTGAACCACAATGCCCCAATCCGACGTGCTTCCAACTGGCCCGGCAAAAACAGGCAGGGCGCACAATATCAGTATGGTAACAATAATTTTCATGATCAAAATTTATACGTCAATTTAATCCCGTCCCAACGATTATCTCTGTCCGGCTGGGAGAGCCATTGCTCTGTCATTTCCACGTGCGTAAAGGTCAACTCAATGCGCCAGATACCTATGCACGCGCCAACTAATCCATCCGCGCAAAACGTCTTTGGCGTTACCGTTACTTCTTCGTCTTGGAGAAGACTACCCTGCAAAAGATGATCATAAGCCACGGCTTTGCCAACTACACCGGCAAACACGTAAAAATAAAAGTCATAGTCCTTTAACCTCTTGGTGTCCGATGCAAAATTGTAAATCATCGGCGAAAACTCTTTGGGCATATGATAACCAATACGGACAAAATTGCCGAGTTCAGCGTCAACTAAAACATTTCCAACGTTTACCCCGGCGAACGGTTTGTATTCCAACCACTTTTCAAGCATCACGGAGCGGGACTTGTAATAGGCCGCGTTCAACGTCGGCTCGTTCTTCAACTGCCACTTCCACCCCTGCGGCATCATCATGCCTGTAGCGTGATGAAAAGCGGATTGCACATCTCCGGCGCCGGAGGCCGGGCCGATCACTCCCAGGGAAAGCGAAACGTAGTCATCTTCCGCACCGTCAACAAAGTTTTTGAATCCGTCAAGATGCAGGTATCCGGCATAAGGTCTATCGCCAATCTGCTTTTCTTTTGTACCTTTGTTTTCCGGTGTGTAAACTTCCTGGGCGATCTTCAATCCCCAAAGGTCGTCAGATTGGTATTGGATTGCTTGTCCGCTCGTGTACCAACCGTCCGTGTATTCCCACACATCATTTTCGGTGTAGAGCGAAACGGAATCGGCCAAACATATTCCGGCCATCAGCAAAATAAAAATTGACAGTAATTTTTTCATGTTTCCTTTATTTTTAACCATTTCCTGTACGCGCTGTTCGGATTCACTTCGTCAAAGCGCGTTCTGATTTCGTCGGTGAGGTCGTATCCGTATTCATAAATTAATCTCGCCACGGCTTCAGAACATACCAACAGATCGGATGTCTGCTGAACATGTAGACCAAGCCATCGACCAAACCGCTCAAAGAACCACATGCGAATCAGTTGCCATTCGCTGTATGATTTCCGGCCAACCCATGCCTTGCAAATTCCATGGAGTTGAATCGTCTGAAACTCTGTCATGTCAAGATATTCGATTTTCAGTCTTCCATTGCTTACGTTGATTTTGTCAACCAGCTTTTTAATTGGTTGCGGCCCGATAAATCCCTTGCGGACAATGCACTCGTAATATTCCGCGCTCTCATCGGACATATCAAAGCCTATTCCCATGTGCGAATATACGTCGCTTTTGTCCGGCAACTGTTTTCCGGTTATCCAGACGATTGCCTTCGCCCACCATTCAGGGACGTATGACCAGAAAATGAATACTCTCGTTGGTTTCATATTTCTCTCCGCTCGTTTGATTTTATCCAACATACGATCCTACCCCGGCGCATCCAATTTCCAGAGCACGCCGGGAAATATATTTTGACAACTCGCTCGATCCATCCCAAAACTCTCCAGCCCATATTTGACCGTAAGGCAAGAGGGAGTGCAGATTTGCGATGTACTTGTCCGCGTCCGCTTGCGAAAGGTTGAATGGGTTGGTGTGAATTTCAAGCCATAATTCCGCCGCGCACTTGCCAGCAACTGTTTTGAGAAAATCGTTATTCTGTGCGCCAACGATCACGCGCCACGTGCCGACGATTTCTTTCAGGGAATTGACAACCGATATTGTCGTGCTTGCATCGGCAATCTCATTCGTCTCGAGACACGTCATAACCGCAACCATGTCGGAGTTCGCCCACGGGTAATGCGCCTTGATCTGACGGGCAAGTTCCAGCGTATTTCCCCACGTCACATCGTTGTTGTCATTTTTAAGGTCAAAAATAACGTGTTTCATTCCGATGTTTGCCGCATAGGTCAAGCAATTGTCCACCGCGCCCCACAAGGCAGGATTGTCTCGTAGTTTTTCGGCAATGAATAACAGCGTATCGCCGCCAATCCTACGAATCGCGTCGCAAGAATATTTCTTGTGCGCGTCGGATTCAACGCTGTCAATGTTTGCAAAATTAAGGGATGAATCCACTGCGCCGGAAGATCCCTTGAAAAACATCGAGCAACGCCATTTTGGAAGCTGTTGGAGAATTCCAAGCGTTCCATTTTTAACCTGGACAAGAAAATCAAGTTCGCTCAAGGTGGCATGTTCATCCAACCATTTGTTTGCCAGTTCAATTATTTGCGGCGTGGTAACGGTTATTTCCCCGGTCACGGTCGCCGGGTTTGCCGGGTTGTATTCTCCGAGTAATGACACGGACATGTCGTGGAGTTGTTGCAGTATGTCCCGTGGAGTCGAGTTACCTTGAGTTGCCAGCCAGTTTTTTGCGGCCGTAGCCATTTGAGCAGTCGTTATTGTCGCCATTTCGCTTTCCTCTCCTTGTTTTCTTTCAGCCACTTGTTTATCTTGTAGTCAAGTCGCCGAAGAAGGTTTCTGAATTTCTTTCTCATAGTCTTTCACCAATTCGTCAACGCTCATGCACTCTTCGCAATGCCGGCAATTAACCGTACCGCTCTTGCGTTTAGATTCCGGCACAAGAAACTCATTTCCGTGGACACCGCACTCCATCAGCCATACGTCCCCCTGACCGATGTTGGGTAATATCTTCAAGATCTTCATAACTTATCCACAATCGGTTTTGTCTCATACGCACACACCGGACATTTAACTGTCTTACCAAGTTTATAAACAACAAACGATTTACAACATTCCCCGCAGTTTGCCCTCCACGCCTTCGGGTCAAGATCAGGGGCTTCGATTATGATTATGGGTTTCATGGTTGCCCCCGTAATACTTTTTTCAAGTCGGACTTGATGTCCTTCACGTCTTCGGCCATGTATTCAATGCGCACGCAGGTGCGCTCAATAGCCTGGATGCGTTTTTCCTGATCGTCATTTCGCTGAAATTCCCGATTGACGTTCCAGCTAACGATACCAAGCGACAGCGCGAAAAGCGCATTGACCGTCCACCATGCGGCCCCGCTGAATGTTGACATTGGACTCATATTTCATTCCGCCTTTCTATTTATTTGCTCAAAAACTCCAATCCCCGCCGCCAGTAAAAATACCACTGGCAACGCCGCAAACAGCACAAAGCACAAAAACATGTGTCCGAGTTTAGTCATGGGAGTTCCCGGATTAAAGTTCCGCTAAAATGAGTTTTCGTTGCCGTCAGTCTATTGGTGTAACCCAGCACCCCAAACGATGTTGTTCTCACTTGAGCACCATTTGTCAAATAATAGCAAGCAATGTGCGCCTGTATCCGTCCTACCGGAGTGACATACGGATCGCCAATTCCATCTGCGATTATAACGGTGTTGACGTATATATTTAAATAAGCATAGGAAACAGAACCTCCGTTGGCATTGTCGTATTCGCACATGCAATCAAAAGAGTAATCGCCATTTACCGGAGCCGTAAAAATAGAACCGTCAAAATTGTTACCATGATCAAACGATTCTGTAGCGAAAGCCACCGTTCTTTCTATGGCGTTCGTAATTAAAAAATTAGCGGAAGGTTTTGCATAGAATCCAACTGGCAAACTCCATTTCCCCTGTCCCGTCGTATTCGTGGCAACCCAGACCGCCCCGTTCGTCGGACTTCCGCCCGTGATCTGGAGGGAGGAGGCTTGGAGCGAATCTTTGACGATGACAGGCCGAAAGAAAACGTTAGAGTCGCCGAATCTTATGAGCGCGTCATTGGCAGCATTGTTATATCGCAACTCGACCACGCTTGACGTTGGCGATACAGAGCCAAGCGTCATTTTTGATGCGGTGGCCGGATTATATGCAATACTATAGGACACAACAGGAGAGCCACTGGCTCCAGAGTTCACGGCATAAGTACCAACTGGACTACCCAAGTCGGCCGGTTGATAAAGAAAAGCAGTTGACTCCGATGCCCAATCAGAATAATTGCCCCAAAGATTAGAACTGATCGTCCACGTAGCAAAAGTTACCGAAGGAAGTTCCGGAGGAAGAGCGTAAATATAAAAAGAATTGGTCGAGTGCCAAGCCCAGTTTCCGAGGTGATCTGCTCTTTGGGTATAAACACCAGAAACGTTCGGGTTTAATCCCGATCCGGTAACGATCAGATTTACAGTGCGACCGCAGACCGGGAACGAAAGCAAGTTACTGACGCTGACAGTGTAAAGATTTTGAGTTCCGGAACCGTAATTAATCGGTATGTTTGTCAGCCCCGCGCCATTGCCGGAAAAACTCGCTCCGGTCACAGTACCATGAAAAGTCCCATTACCTGTTTCAAATTCGACGACATCCCAACTGGGACTACCTCCGTTCCAGTTTCTCCATCGTAAAATCCTACCGCTGTCAACACCCAAATATCCATCTTCGGAGGTAGCGTCAAGGAACTGCAGGTCACCGCTGATGCTGAAATTATTACTGATTATTAATGCGCCAGTCATCGTATCGCCGGATTTTTGGACGCGGTTGCCAACAGCTATGTTCAGAGAGCCGGTTGACGTTTGCAGTGCGGAAATTTGGGACGTGTGATTTGTCACAGCAGAGTTGAGCACGTTAGTCGCGGACTTGAGCGCAGTGTCATCGTATGAGGCACCGCCTCCGGATGGGACGATAAGGCCTAAAACTCCTCCGTTAGTCGTGACGGACGCGGTCGCTCCGGTGATCACGCTCATGCCCGTGATCATCCGGGAGTTGATCGAGTTGGTTGCGGCATTTAAGTTACCGTTGGCCGTGTTCAGGGTGCCGGTCGAAGCTTCGAGATTTCCGGCACGAGTGTTTAATGCATTCGACGCCGCCTTTAAACTAGTATCGTCATAAGCCATTGACCAGTTCGACGGATTGCTGGATGGATAATATCCCTGCGTAACAACCCAGTTTGTTGTGGCTAATCCGTTCGTGGAAGGGATTACTGGCGAATTGGTGATCAGGTTGTAGTCGCGTTCAAACCATGATCGCGCGTTGGTCAAGCGGGAATCGTTTGTATTTACCTTCCGCGCCTCAAAACTCGCATTGGTCAGCCCCTGCAAATTTTCCAAGTTCGTTCGGGCGGATGTTTCGGCAACGAGCGAGTTCGAGACGCCGGCGGAAAAGTTATACGCATTCACAGCGGTATTACTTGCCAAGTCAATATTTCCTTGCAACGCACTTTCAAACGATTCTGCCCTGCCGGTTTCAGTCGTCACCGCAACATACAAAATATTACTCGCCGCGATTAGGTTTGTCTGCACCGCTCCGATTGCCAGATTCAGCGCGTTCGATGCGGTATTCTGATTTGTCTGCACCGTTGCGGCCGTGCCGGCCAAGTCAAAGTAACTATCCGCCCGGACGGACGCTGTTCCTAAGCCATGCACATTCGTCCCGGTTGACGCGATATGCAATGCCGGATTTACCATTTCAACTCCGCCAAGATTCATCATCCCACCAATGTTTAAATCACCCGCGACGTTCACGTCCCCGTTCGTAATCTGCTGGACGTAAATCCCGGACACGTCCGACTTACTGGAGCCGTCTCCGTCAAGACGTAAAACGAGATTTGAATCAGTTCCCTTAAATGTAAAATAATTGCTGATTGCACCTGTGGCCGTCTTGGTCAGCGAATACGACGCGATCGAAAGCATCGAGGTTCCAAAAGAATTTTGCTTTGTAAAGCCCCATGCGTATGTTTTGCCAAGAGCCAGCGTGGTCACTCCAGTATAGGACACGGTTGTTAAACTGCCGGTATATGTTCCCTGGGTCAGACCAGAAAGATTTGTGCCGAGAACGGAACGATCGGCGGAATATAGACCGTTGAAAATATTCGTGCTAGTAGTCACGTAACCGGCGGCGGCATGGTCGCCCCAGCCGTAGGCTGTATCCCAATCTTCTGCGCGTATATTCAAAGAATTTGTGGCGGCCTTTAACGCGATAACAGAAGTGTTCAGTGAGTTGGTCGTCGCGCTTGCGGACGTGGCTTGAGATTGTAGATTATTCGTCGCTAATTTCAACTCGGTAACTTGCCCGGAGATATAATTTGTAACAGTCTCCGCGGCGGTCATTCTGGTATTGATCGCGTTTGTGGATGCGGTCAGGTTGCTGACCGAACTATTTAAAAAATTGGAAGCATTCGATAGGTTGGACACATCGTCGTGGAGCGCGTTGGTTGCATTTTGCAAAGCGAGGATTGCCGTCTGGTGCAAACCTGTGCTGGTGTTTAAGGCCGCGATTTGAGTTTGCAAAGAATTGGTCGCAATGTTTAAAAGATTAGTTGCGGTTTTTAATGCGACAATTTGCGTTTGCAGGGTGTTTGTGGCCGTATTCAAGACCCCAGTGGCACCGGACAATGATGTTACCTGCACTTGCAAGACGTTTGTGGCGACCTCGACGACGGAGATCCGGGCGGTCATGGCATTTGTGTTTCCCTCCAAAGCGATGACATGAGTATTTAGGGAATTTGAGGACGCCTCGACGGCGGAAATTCTGATTGTCATGGAGTTGGTATTGGATTCAAGGGTTGTCACCCGGGCGCCGAGGTTATTCGTGGAGGTCAATAACCCAGCCACGGCTGTATTAAGCGTCCCCGTCGCGTTGTTCAGAGTGTCTATCCGGTTGCTTTGCGCTAAAACCCCGGCGAGGGCTGCCGTAGCATTACTCCCCGCCGTATCCGCCGTAGTGCCTTGCGCGGAGGTAGCGAAGGCCGAGGCAGGATTAGTTGCGGACGTGCCAAATCCAGGGTGGGATGACAGGGCCGATAAATTGGTATGAATGTTCAACTTTGCAATGGCGTTGGTATCGCTCTCGCCCTGTAAGGCGGTATCAGCCAAAGCCCCTTGCGCGGAGGTGGCAAAAAAGCCCGTGTCGTTTGTAGAGGCTGTTCCAAGTCCGTGCGCCGCCGAGCCGATAAGGGCTTCGTGAAGATCAATGTTAGTCTGCGCGGACGTGATCTGATTCGATACGGACATAAATTCTGTCCGGTCAACTCCATCCACGATACCATATCCGGCCATCGTAGTTGGTAATCCGATCCAGTTGATCAATCCCCAATTGACCGCGTTAGTAGTCCAAGTTGCCGGAGATACGCCGACGGCATAGGGGGAGCCACGTAAAGTCAAGACGCCCTGCCGATAGACCGTTATGCCCTGGCTTCCCCGCAGTCCGACCTCGTAGAGATACCGGCCGGGCCCGAACGTGGGATTGAGAGCCGACGCAGAAAAGGTAAAGTCAATGACTCCGCCGGTTGTGTCAACGACCGCGACGCTGGCCGTAGAAATAGTCGTAGCGTAAGAATTAGATGACCACGACATCCAACCCGTCACACCAGTCAAATTCACCAGATTTGTTCCATCCGCGAAAGATACACGATAAACTGTCCTGCTAGCTTGATAAGGGTCAATCCCAGGCGCAGTTGGAATCCGGCTGTTGATTGTCAGGGGGATGGGAGCCTGGGCAAATAAAGGCAGAGGGCAGAATGTAGAATACAGAATTAAAAATAGAATTTTTGTTTTCATTTTTTTCACCAGTATTTGTTCGTGCAGTATTTAAAATCAAAATCAAGAATCGTTAAAACATCTTTCTCTATAAAACCTCTGGCAGTAGTGTAATTCGTTCCCGGCTCGTCACACCATTCCGGTATTTTTCCTTCGGTGGATTCTCCGTTTATCCATGCTGACTGTAAATTTGTTGACCAGGAGGAAGGAATATTTCCGACCTCGACTATGCGATATTGGTCTTTAGTTAACGGAAGACCATTGGCATCATACGCGGGATCCGGGCCGCTCGGGAAATTGGAAGATAAAATAAAAAATCTATATTGCCCCGTCAGGTTAGTCGTCAATTTACCATTGTATTGATATTTGGCGCGAGTGTTGCCTATAACTGCGTGGAAATCAGGGGTGATTGCCGATCGTGAACCTACCGAATAAACTTTTAGTTTTTTATCTAAATATCCATAAAGTGACGTATACTGTCCGGCCTCTAAAACCTCCACGCTATTGGTAAGATATTGGCTTTCCGCGTTTTGTTTTGCTTCTTCCCAACTGCTGGTCGAAAATCCTTCCGCACCGCGAAAATAAACAATGCGCTCAAGTGTTCCGGGAAACTTCATTGATTTTAATTCCGTCAAAGCTTTATATCTTTCTTCCAACACAACGCGCCAAACTTGTTGGCGCCGGAGACCGAGAAATCCATCTTCCCCACCCCACATACTGTCTACAGAAGGATAAGAAACGGAAGGCCACGAAGATCCATAGTAAGGATATTTTTCTAATTCCGTCCCGCCGCCGAGTTCAAGCCAAAGCCAATATATATCCCCATGATCCCACAACGTTCCATCACCCCGCTGAAAATGAGGACGATTAGTTTGGGTATAGACATGTTTCGTACCAAACGAAATGTTGGTATAATTAAATCTCAATCGTAAATCTGAAATCTGCACATATTGGGTCGAGGTATACCAATAAGAGGTAGACACGTAAGGAATGGAATCAACAACAGAAACGGCATAATTTACGGTTTGGGAATATGGACTGAGATAAGCCTGTACATTTGTTGCATGATTCGTGGATCTTAAATATGTGCAATATTGATAACTTGTTCCACCAATAACATAATAGTTGGTCTGGATAAATCCTGCATACGCCAAACCGGAAACATCCTGCGTATAGCAAACAGGATAATTGGTGAATACATTAGTCGAACCGGGAACTGCCGTAAATAAATAGGGATAACCATTAGTCAAAACACCTCCAATGTTCAAATGCGTAAATAGATTAGACCGCGTTGTCCACAATGTAGGATTTGTCATCCCGTCGTAAATAGTGTCGCTATCATAATATTGTCCAAACACACCTAAATTGTCGTCAAAAGTAACGTGTGGGCTCCACGGATGGTATGAGTAGCGCAAAAACTGACTGAAGTTAAGAAGATATCCCACGGCATTTGTTTTTACGATCGAATTTGTAATCACCGGAGTTCCGTTCGTGGAATATATCAGTTCTGTGAATGTCTCACTCTGACTATAAGGGGTCACCTGATATATGTTACTACCCGATTGAGTTGCCAACCCACGTTCGTGCAATCCCAAAAGTAAACTGATTATATCTTCTTTATAAATCGCTTTCTCCGGTGACGCCTTAAATATCGTATTGTTCTCAAAATCCAGTTCCATCTCAGCGGGACAGACCCAGCCGTAATCGATCTGTTTCCAATAGGAATCATTCGTTATGCCGGCAATGGAACGATGAGCCAGAAACAGCAGGATGTATATTAGGATTATTTTTCGCATCAGTAATTTCCAAAGATATATATATTTCCAAGATGCCCTACCTTTTCTAAAGTCACAACCCCATCGATGAAACGAAACTGATGAAGCCAAACCCGATACATGACATCGTCTGAAACCGGACGATCCGTGCCTGGGCCTTGAATGATCGCCGCACCGCTTTCTAAAACGTGTTCCACCCAAATATATTGATGATCCGCCGTGATCGTTACCGCTTTTTGAGTGATAGCGATAGGCGTCTGTTTCTTCGGATGTACTTCTCCGGCCGTCACGGTAACCACTGCCCCGCTGATTGAGAATCCAAATGCCCAGTCGGAGTAGGACATGGCACTGCCGCCGCCCCCCCCCCCACCCCCGCCCCTCGCCGCCGGCCGCATGTCAAACACCTTGCGCCCCGGCCTGCCCATCACGTCCTGCCTGTAGGTGATCTGGTTCATGGTGCGAACAGGGTGCCTCCGTAAATCACCGACCATTTTTTTGCCCATTGCAATTCATTGTCGAGCCGCCAACGGCCACGGCCGAGATGTTCCGCGGTGATCGGCCCCTGGAGCCATTCGCCGGTCGGCAGGGTTTTGATCAAGCGTTGCATATTACTGGATAAGGTAGGAGTAGAAACGACGGTGCCCACACTCGATAGATCGGCTTCGACCACAGTGGCTAGGGAAACAAAACTACTGGTGCGCAAGACGAACTGTTTGTCAACGTAACTTTCCGCGCCAAAGGTCAAATGCTTGTAAAGCGTTTTCTGTAAATTAGACCAAGCGACATCCTCGTCCAGGTTGTTTTCGTAAGCAGTTTTTACGGTGGTAACCTCGGCGTTCGTCAAGGTTTGGAAATACGGAGCGAGTTTTATATCCTTAATTACATCCACCGCATAAAGTTCTTCGATGTTCTGGCTTTCGCGAACATAACGCATTACTAGCCGGGCACGACCTTTATTCGGCTCATAACCCAGGCTGGCAAGGCGCGGGTCGTTGAAAGCATTAGCAAGCGATTTTTGAATAAGATATTGTGTCGCAATTTCGTCTTTACTCCCATCAAAAGTATGAACCTGAACGCTCCCGCCCTCTTTTGTCCATTCTTCGCCGATATTGGCGTCCAACGTTGTTCCCTCTGGATATACTGTAGGTGTTGACATATTTATCCCTCGTCACGCTCTCGGTCACGATCCTGTTTATCGATAAGTTCCTGCAATTTTTGATTAAATTCTTTTTGAAGATTTTTTGATTCTTCAAGAATCTTCATTTGTCGGTCTTCGCGGGCAAGACCGGGACGGGACATGCCGATCTGTCCTCCGATTTTCATAAGGTTGTCTACATTCGCCCCCAACCCTTTAATCTTACCGGGTTTATACAGACCGGCAACCTCATCGGCATAATCGGCGTTTAACCTGTCTGCTTCGTCCTGGTTATGGAGTTCCTTAAAATAATAACGGCGTCCAAGTTCCTGAGCAGCCTTGTTGGCTTTATCGGCGGCTTTCTTTGCTTCGGCGGCTTGATTTTCCCTCATTTTCTGCACATCGGTATTAACTGTAGGGATGTTGCTTAAAGTTCCACCAGTTTTACCGATAGCAGTAGCGGACGGGGTTTTTACTCCAAGGTCTTGATCGTATTTGCCGGCATACCAGACGTTACCAACGGCCTCAAACGTGCTACTCAAAAATCCCTGTTTAGGTTTTTTGACCGATAATTTTCCCATTTCCTCGCCGAATTTAGAAACCGCGCCGATTGCTTTTGCGGCCCATATCTGGACTGAGTTAAAAAACTTTTCAATTTTACTTTGAGCATTTGCCAATTCCTCAAAGCCAGCAGTTGCGTCTTTTGTCCGCTCGGCCAGTGGCCCCAACCCTTCCTTGTCCAGCGCCATGAGCATTTCGATTGTCTTGCGCCCGATCTTCCCGCCGAACAATTCGTTTATTGCCGCAAACGCCTCTGCGCTTCCATTCGCCCTGACATAAGCGTTTGCAATTAATTCCAGCGCCTTATCTGTATTCGCGCCAACAAATTCATCCGCGCTTATCTTTAACAACTTCAATGCTTTTTCATGTTTCTCGGAAAGATTAACCAATGAACCCTGCGCGTCCCTGACCTTTGCCAGCACCTTGCTTAAATCATCCATCCCAAGTCCGTTTTCGGCGGCAACAGTTTTGAGCGCCACAAGTTGCCCCATAGTTAGGTTTGTTGCCTCGGCAATCTTGTCCATCTCATTCGCGGTTTCCATAAGACGTTTTCCAAACGCGATAATCGCGCCCACAGAAAACGCTCCGGCCAACATACCCCCGATGCCGGAAATGTGTTTTTGGAGGCTGGATGCAAGCGATTCTACTTTTTTTGTTTCGGCCTTGAAGCTGGTGGCATCAAGACCGATCATCGCTTTAAGTTCAGCAATCACGGACATTATTTTTTCTCCATTCCTAAAATCTTTTTTTCTTCCGATTCGTCATTGCGCCTTTGCAAAGACGGATTCACCAAGGTTTCATCACCGATTGATTCTCGCCAAACGTCATGCGCGCATTGCGCGCGCACGTAAGGGGTGTTCCATGCTTCTGTTTCCGTTTTGTGATATTTTCTACAAAGAAACGAAACGATGTGCCATTGCGGCGGCGCTGACATAAGTTTTCCGCCGGAGCCGGAAACCGGTCGCTTATGTTCTGGGGTACGGGTGCAGGCCCGGATATAATCCGTGCAGGCATTATCGAGTTCGGCAAATTTCAACGGCAAAATAGACTTGTGTATTTTTGCAAGGGCTTTTAAGCGGACGCGATGGGACAAATATAATTCCCGTCCTCCGGAATAATCGCGTTGGCAGATTAAAAGTAGGTTTGCGGCGGCATCCCTGTCCTGTATTCCCTCTACGATATAGGGATTGTTTAGATTTTCAAGGGTGTAAAGATGCCAGACGGAAAGTGTAAAAACCTCAATGCCGCAAATATCCCACTTGTCCGGCAAAAGCATTGCCTGCCACCACGGATTGACGTAGCCGTTAGACATCGCACCTCCATATCCGGTTACGTCATATGTTCGTCTTGCTCAATAGCGGAAAGTGAGACGAGCGTCGGGCCACGAGTTTCAGTAACGGAAACCGATTCGATATTGCAAAGCACTGAATCAATCGTAATTTCTCCACCCTCGACCAGCGTGGTAGTGTTGGTACCGGACTCGGCTTCCATCTCCAAGTCCCAAGTTCGACGCCGCGAATAGACGATTTTGCAACGGTGTGTGCCATTCGAGTTCTGTTTGTTTTCTTTGTCCTCAACAAAGCCGAGCTTACAACTTGTTACGATATAGCCAGACACTGTAGCCTGGCCGCCTACGGCATATTGATCGGTCGGATATTGCGTTGGTGTTCCCATGTTTTCCTTTCAATCCGCCAATGGCGGATAAGTTTCTCTTCGGACGGTTAAAAATTATTTTGCCGGTTACAAAAATTCCTCCACCCCGTAAGCTTTCAGAATTGCGTCTTTAATGCGCGCGGCCTCGTCAGGACACAAAACTCCCTGGCCGTAATTTTTTGTACCAAATTTTCCCAACGGAATCACCCTGAGATGACAAGCATCCGATACCTTGATTTCAAGACTCGTGATACCATTGCCTTCATAAAGTTTGCCACTTATATCGCATTTGTATGCTTCTGCCATTTGGTTTTCTCCTTTAGGTTTGCGTCGGATTAGCAATAACCTCGACAATTATTTCCGCTACGAACAATCTGCCTTCGATCACCACGTCGGGCATATCCGTGACTTGGGCCAAGGAAAATTTCACATTGGGCGAATTGACAGCGTTTAAATCATCTTCAAACCGCAATTTGGCGAGGGCGCCCATAACATCGCCGCGCAATTCGGATATCCTAGCCAAGGATGTTTTAACAATAACTCCGGTTTCATCCTTTTCATCCGCCGCCTCGATCATGATTGTAACATGGATCTGTATTCTGCGATGCCCGTTAAATCCGGCATCAGCGTTTACATTTTCGCTTTCGCCGGCATGAACAACCACGCAGGGGAATTGCAACACCTCATTCGTGCAAGATGGGTATATCTTCATTTTACCGGATACTTGAGACTTGAGATAAGCCACAAATGCGGCGTCAATAGATTGTTCAAGGTTCCAACTCATCTAAAAAACCTCACAAGATTTGAACTGACTATTATTCCACCCCGACGGGCACGGGACATTTCGGACTTCCATTGGCGGTTAATCTTATCACGCGCCTGAGCCATGATCTTATTACCGGCCTTTTGTGTCACGGCGGACTCCCAGCCGACGGGAAGGATTTTAAGCAAGTAACTCAAAGCGTTTTGTAAAATATATCCACAAGTCTTTTGACTAAGGATGGTCATTGTTTTTGCCACGCCGGGAATCGGTTTGTCCGCTGTAATCTTGCCGAGTCCACGCAATCCCCACATCCAGCTTTTCTTAGCCAACCCCCGATTTGCGACAGGTTGCCAGCGGCTCATAAAAGCGGCATATCCGGACGGGTCCTGTTTTTTACTCATCGGCGGATACATTTTGAACATACCGTTTTTATTAAATTTTTCGATATACGGTCTGCCAGTCCCGTCTTTCAAAATCTTCCTGTTTTTCGGAGCCTGCTTAGTCATTGCGGCGGCAGATTGAGCCATTAAAATAATGGCGTGTTTACAAGCTTCCGCGCCAGTCCTGCCAATTACATCCACTGAAACAGCAAGGGCATTGCGGAGAGGAACACCCAGCTCTTTTCTCCAATCACCAATCATTTTCAACGACACTGTATTCATTGCACGTCATCCACTGAAAATTCAATCGGACGTTGCTCGCTGTAAGAAATAGTTGCGATAGCACCGCACGGGTCTATTTTGAACGTCAAAGCAAACACAGGCACGCCATCCACTGTCATTGATTGCCCTTTTGTAATCGTGCCGATAGTATCGGCATTACAAAACACACGGCTTGTTGTAACTCCCTGCTCGCCGTTACTATTTAGATTCGGTTCACTGGCTTTGCTGTCCTTAATTGCTTGTGCCGTTTTTCCATTGGCGATCAATGTTACGATGGCGTTAGGTTGCCGCGTGATCATTGTGGCAAGCGCAGATTGAGCTAATGTTTTAAGATCAACAGTCATTTTAAGATAAACCGGGGACGGGATTGCCGCCCCCGGCTTTGGTTTTCAATCAATCAGAATTACTGCACGCCGTCGAACACATAAAGGGCACCGGTGTTCAAGAGCTGGCTGTCGAACCAGATTCCGCACGTGTAGAGGTTGTTGAGGTTCACGCGATCAGCCACCGTTTCGATCTGATACGGTATTTTCCCGTCCGGCATGAACATATAATTCTTGCCGAGGATAGGCCGATATTTATGGCTCAACGGATCGTTGCTGTCATCAATTTTGGCAACGGCAAAATGCCCTACGTAATCGGTCGCATTCCAGACAGCATCGTTGCCAGCCAGAACATCGTCCACGCCAAGGAACATTGCCAGCGCTGAGCGCCAGGCGGCAAAGTTCATCCCGGTTGCGGCAACGGCGGGTGAAGCTCCAGAAACAAGACGCGCAAACATCGGGCCGTAAGTTGACCCAGCTAGAATTGCCTGCACCATCTTCTTAAGCGTCGCGGTCGCGGCGATCAGGACGGCTTTACCTTCGTAACGGCTGATCGTGTAAAGCGCGGTCTGCGTGTCTTCAAGCAACTTTTCGGCGTCGAAGTTGTTTGAGGCGGCTTTGCCGAGGATATGTGTGCAAATGTCGGTTTCGAGCGCAATCATTGCGTTGCGGATAGCATATTTTGCGCCAACCTCATCGGCCTTCGCAATGCCTCCCATCGTTTTTGCCTCATCGGGCGTAATTCCACCGCGGGTAATATGTTCGACCGTGGTGAAACTTCCAGCCGTATCGCTGATCTGTACTGCAGTAGGTCCAGTTCCTGCAGAACGACTTGTGGCCGCCGTGGCATCAGCAGTCACCGTAGCATAATAGATAGTTCCAGTTTTTTCTGTCACGGGAACTATGGGCATAATTTTGTCCGCAATGAATCCTTCCGGGGGAATAACCTGGGAAGCAAGAGCCGCCAGTTCGGGACGGTCGCCATCAGTCGTGTAATAAGCGTCGTTCATTTTTTGATTCCTTTTTTAATTGTTATGGTTATTTGTTGACGATCAGAGTTACAACCGCATTATTGGTTACCGTGGCGGTTTCCCCAACAACAGTAACTTTCACATCTCCGGCAACGGCGATCTTTTCGCCATATCCCGCAAGCGTGTACGTACTGGTATAAGGCCCGTTTGTACCGGTCGTTGATACAGTCCAAGTTCGTGTGGCACCGCCGGTCGTTTGACCATCAATACGCGGGTAAAAAGCTGTATCTGTGGTAATCGTAGCTTTCGAAAAAATGGTTGCTTGATCACTCGTAATTGCAACCGTTCCAGTACATCCGGCAGTAAAATCCACGTAAACACTTTCGACCACACCTCGCACAACATAGGTTGCGCTATTCGTGGAACTTGCCGCCGCGCCAATTACGGGCAATGTGTAAACAACAGTGTCCATTCCGGCAAAAACCGGAGCGACGATCATCGCCCCAAGAATCAGGGCGGCAATCTTTGCCATTATTTTTTTCATTCTTTAATTCCTTTTCTTTCTTTCGTTGTATTCATCGCGCAGTTTCGGATACAACTTCACGTCGCGCGAATAGTCGAATCCCGGTGCTTGCATGACCTCCTCCCACGTTTCCGGTCCCGCGGGTGTGAAAGTCAGGCCGCCCGACAGCAACTTTGCGTGCCGCTCGTTTGCGTCCTTGACTGCATCTTTGAGTTTTGTGATTTGAGACTGGAGTTCCGCTTCGCGCTCGGCCGCTTTCTTTTCGCCGGCCTTTACGTCCGCCAGGGCTTTGTCTTTTTCGGACTGGAGCTTGCGGATTAACTCATCGCGTTTGACAAGCTGGGCGGTTATTTCCGCAATTTGCTTTGAGCGTTCAAGTTCTCCGGCAACCTCGGCGTCGGCGAATCCGCGAGTGTATCCGGCATCTTGGTTGCCGGGATGTTCGACGGTTTTTTGGTCCGGTTTCTCATCTGCGGGCTTTGCGGGCAGATCAGATTTGACATCTGTTTTGACTTCGCTCCCTGGGGTAACGGCATTATCATTTTTCTTTTCCTCCGGTTTAACATCCGCCGTCGGCAACTCGATTTTTTGTTCGTTTTTTTTCACGGCTTCCTTTTCGGCTTGTTTGTTTTCTTCCGGCAGTTCAGCAAGAGCCATCGGCCACTTGCCCGCGGCCATTATTTCCGCCTTGACTCCGGCATAGGTAGCCTGGTCAAAGGGGTCGTTGATTTTCTGGACAAATCCGAGGTCGAGGGTTTCTTGCGGAGCAAGCCAGCGTTCTTCATTCATCAAGGCCAGCATGTCTTCCGGTTTTTTTCCGGTTCGCACGGCATAAAATCCGGCGGCCTCCATCTCGCAGTCACGCAATTCTTTGGCGCGTTTTTCCAAAGTGGCGGCATCACCGGCCAGGGCAGTCCAGGGGTTGTGTATGAGCCAGCGGCCATTGGCGGCAATTTCGCGCTCCTTGCAGGCCACGGCTATCAAGGTCGCCATGCTTGCGGCAACCTGGACGCGGGCAACGGTGTTTTGTTTGAGCTTTCCGATTTCCTGAATGATTCCGTTGCCTTCCCATACGTCCCCGCCGGGACTGTAGATGTCGAAAATAACGCGCTCCACTGTGTCGGGGATTGTTTTCAGCATGTCCCGCATGGCCGGGTACCAGACTTCCCAACCGATCACGCCGATGATGTCAATGATCGCATCCTTGGAATCGGCCTTGATTTCCCGCATAAAAATTCCCTGCTTCTTGCTCATGTCATTTACCTTTCTTTTGTGGGGTGGTTTGCTCCCCGTCTGGTTGGTTCAACGCTCCGCCACTTACGGTTTCAAAAATGGAAAGTGGAATTTTTAATTTGCGCGCAATGTCGAGTTGCTTAGAAAAAGCGGTGAGTTTGTTTTGCCAATCCGGGCCAAGCAGTCCGGCGTAATCAATCGTTGCGTTTTTCAAGGCGTTCTGAATTGCGGCTTCTTCGCGCGCTTCGTCCACGTGCGGCATTGTCGGCCACGTCCAGGAGATTGTTTTTTCCCAACCTGCTACAAGCGGTTTAATTTTTTTCTTGCGTTGCGCCCAAGTTAAAACGCGTCGCGCCACGCGGTCGGCATAGGCGCGTTCAAGCCATTTTTGCATTGCGTAAAACGTGACCCACGATAGGATCATGTCACCTCGGAACGCGGTATAAGACGAATCGGCGCGAAGGATCGTGTAAGCTCTTGCGAGTCCGACGCTGGCCCCGGCATGGCCCAGCACGGCCTCGCAAAATTCCATCAAGTGAACATTTGGGCGAGTAATATCTGCGAAACTAACCTCGTCGCCATCGTCGAGGTAATCCGTATATCCACCGGTAAAGCTTTCGAGACGATTGTAATTTGGTTCTGTGGCAGTGGCACTATTTGCAGTTTCAGCGGCAACCGTTGCGGATGTTGCGCCAGTGTTTTCCGGAAGATATTCCGGATGGGCGGCGGGATTGTCCCAATCTGTGACAGCGTTTTTACGTTTTACGCTGGCATATTGCCCCGCCGCCACCTTTGCGGTCTGCAATTCTTTTGAAAGAATTTCATAAAGATCGACAAAATTTGTGGCGGACGCTAGAACGCAAGGTATTCCGCGCCCCTGATTTAATCGCCAGGGATTTTTAACAAGCCACGCTTGTTCGCGCGGCAAAAAAGTTACGTCCTCAGCCTTATCAATGATGGTCATTCCACGCTTGCCGGAACAAGCATAAGCTATTATTTTCCCCCATTCTCCGCGCAAAATTCCGTTTTCTTGTGTACAATATTTATATTGAGATTTTTTTAGGATATCATCAGATACAGGCGCAATCTGGTCTGATTCCCAATGGAGTAATTTCCCGCTATTATCAACCAAACCATCGTCTACCAAGGAAAGCAAATCGCCTTCCCGCATCACGCTCGAAACCACGTTTTGAAGCACAGTTGAAAAATGTATTTCATCTCGATAATCGCAATCCTTCGCCCACTCTCCATTAAACCAATCGGTCGCTTCTTTCCCTTGATTGTTCTCAATGTTGACCTGAATTTTTCCAAGAGAACCGACAACATTGACTTTGAATTGGTGGATTATCCCTCTGGCCGGACTGTAGTTGCGCTCTAAATCGCGCCCGATGTTTGCCCCTTTCTGGCGTTCCAACATCGGAAAAATTCCGTCCTCGTTCTTATGCTCAATAACCGGCTGGCGACGTTTGACGCTAGACTTTGTAGCGTCATATTCCGCAAATATTTTTAATTTATTTTCGCGGATTACAGTATCGAGTGAGAGTCTTGCAATCTCGTTTTTTTCTTTTGCCTGTTGGAGTTTCGATTTTTTCATGAAAAATCTGGAATTGTACGTTTACGGATGTTTCTTTGCGTTAAGCGCTTTGCAAGTTCACGCTCACGCTCTTGGAGCCATACTGCTTGCGTGGAATGGTAGGTAAGTTGGAGATCGCCGAGGCTGAAGGAATAAAGCGATTCGCCAGTTGCGAAAGCTTGAATTGCGGAGCGCACCGCGTCATATTCCTGTTGCGTTGTCAGAGTTGCCACGATCATCCTCTTAAAATAAGAGGGGCGCGGACAGCCATGTTGAATTGTTGCCGCCGCTATATCCCCTCACCTATAAGAAGGGGTGGCGTTTGATTTTATGTCAAAATATTGTTGTAACCCTTTTGGCATCAAATATTTAATGCGTTTGGCGCGGTAATGTACTCTCTCGACATTAATTTTAAGTTGCGCGGCCACCTCCCGAAAGGAAGGCATCGGGCTACAGTCGCGCGCGCGGATAATGGCAATGTCTGTTTTGTCAAGTTTTCCAGACAATACGGCGTCAAAGATGGCGTCTTTAATTTCCTCTGCCGCCTCAATAGTTTCATCGTTTGCCGTGAAATCAACGGTTGGCACCGCTACGCTGTCTTTATATTCAACGGAGTTGCTAAATATTTTATCTTTCAAATGATGCCTCCAAACTCGGGCTAAAGCTGTTTTGGTTTTTCGTTCATTTTATTATTTTTTTATCTTTCAGCCATTGCCAATTACGTGGAGCAGACAGTAACGTCTCGCGCAAATGCCGGATTGCATCATGGCGTAACAATAATAACTCGGTCATTTTTTCATTACGGTCGTTCCCCCTATTCAAATGTTTTTTTATGTCCATATATTCCGCGTCTGGCACGGGCAGGGCGTCGAGAATTGCATAATGATTTGCCCACATTTCCCATTTTTCTCGGTATTCAACCTCTGGTCTGTTCCTTTTTGCCGCCCAAATATGACCGCACACCGGCGGAAGCAGGTAGCACCGACCACCCATAAGCCACGAGCAGGTCGCTAATATTTCTTCATCGCCGCCCCAGCCTTTAAGAATTGTCAGAGGTGCCCCAATTTTTAGATACCATTCGCGGGTCATTCCGTAGCAAGCCCCCATAATCCCACCAGTAATTCCCTTTTCAAGCGGCTCGCCCTTGTTCCATTGCGAACATATCCACCAGTTTTTCATCGAGTTGTGCGGGTGCTTGAGCATCAGGTAACATCCATGGTATATTTCTTCGGGTAACACTTCGAAGTGCTGTCCCAACCCCTGCATCCGGCAACAGGTAACGTCCTTCGGATGTTTGGCAAGGTGGGCGCAGATTTCATCCACCCACCCCGCCGGGAAAGTCATGTGGCCGTCCACAAGGATTACATACTTTGCCTTGCTTGCCTTGATTGCGTAGTCCCGGCATTGACCGCACCCGCGCCATTCCGTAAAAGGCTGTAACGTCTGGCCGTCGTGGTGATACTCTCCGATCTTGTGCGGCCCATCAAGTACAACCGTCATCTGATCATCCGGGCCAAGAGTCATATTGATGTTCGTTGTGGTTCGTCGCAGATTGTGGGGAAGTTCATTACGGACGGATATTATTATTTCAGCGCGTATCATTCCTCAACCTCCACTTTCGCCACGCGGCGTTTTTTTTGCGGACGTTTCGTAACATAAACTCCCTGCGTGTTCAGGCCGGCAGAGGCCGCGCCCACATAGGCCATACTCAAAGCATCCGCCCAATCCCATGCTTCCCCTGGAGCGTGGGCCCATTCCCACCGCATACCCCCGTCCGTCTGGTATTTCTGCCGCAATTTCTCGGCGCAGATATGCTCGCTGAATGTCGCGTGCATCCGCGGATCATCCCGGTAAAGCGTTGCGCCTCCGGGTATTCCGGCATCGCCCAGCCACGCCCGTTGCATGATTTCCCTCACAGCGTCCGCGTTAAAGGCGATGTACTGACCTTGCGGACTTTCCGTGATATGACAATTTTCAAATGGAGTTCCCACAAGTGTTCCTTTGCGTGGCCCGTATTTCTGCGCTGCATACCCGCGACAAGGAATCAGCTTAAATGGTGCCGAAGCCTGTTGGCAAAATTTATGCACTGTATCTGGTTCATAACCACGATCAATTAGCAATCGTGACGGTCGGAATACCTGGCCTGAACGTATGAATGGTAGTTTGGCAAGATAATTGGACATCCCCGTCAATGCCGTAAATATCCCCTGCGCACGCGCCAGTGCCGGAGCATTCTTCGGCCATACATCTCCATTTTGTGGGAATTTGCCATATACACAGATATGGGCACTCATATCCTGACAGAAAGCCACAACCACCCAGTACAGACCGGAACGATTAATATCCGTGGCCGCGATAAGTATCCGCGCTTGATCTGGTACGATGCCATTACCAAGTGGAGATTGGTGTGCGGCCACATCCTTAGCTTCGATTTTGTATTCACTCGTTACTATATCCAATGGTTCATTCTGATATTCCGCCCAGAATTGCGGGCCGGTTTCTATGCGCAGATTTTCGGCAGTCTGCAATGCGTTAACTTCGCCATCCCGGACGCGGTGTTTCCATGATACTTCCGATCCGGCATCCATCGCAAATTGATTTTTCTTATAAAACTCCGTGGCCTTTCCAAATCCCCTGCCCTCACCGGTTTCTTCCCGGTATATCCGCTCGTATTCTTTCCAAAGCGTATCCTGGGCGGCAGGCCACTTATTCACCAGCCGGCAGGTTTCCCCCTGCCATTCTGGGTGCTGAGCGTGGTCAAGAAATCTGTCGGCCAGATCACCCTTGCGGATAATTGTGCAGGGCATCACGGCGGCAATGCGTTTCTTTGGCCCGGCCAATCCAAGCACGTCGCCAGTGATAATCCTTTCCCGCATCGCACATTGGCTTGGACTCTCTGCGCTCTGTCTGTCCTGGGGATCATCGAGAATTACAAAATCAGGGCGTAATACCTTGCCGGTCTTAGTATCCTTCCACTTACCACGAATGGCGCCGGTGAGTCCGTGTGCCTCAAGGATTGCACCATTGCTTGGATAAGGCTTGCCTTCTGGGCTTACCACTTCCGGAAATACCAGCGTTGTCTTGCTCCAAAGGATACCGCTTGCCTTACCATCTGCCCTCAACTGATATCTTGCCTTTATCGCCTTTCCGTCGGTCGCTCTGGCATAACTGGTAACGTGTGGATAATGCGCGTGTAACGTATCGCTCTCCGTGATCTGCGTCCGGATAAAATCAACGATTGATTGCGCCAGTTCCGCGGTTGCCGCGATCACAACCACATATTTGCGCCGCCCGGTCAACAAAACATACGCCGTCACCCATTTTAATATCGTACTTTTGCCGTGCCCCCTGGGCATGGCGAGAGCGAATAGACCGCCTTTGTCCATCGCCGCGCTGATCTTTGCTAGTATCCGCTCATGATCGGGACTCCATGGCGAAGAAAACGCTTCCCCGCCATGGTACCGTAACCACCGTGGAAGGTCTTTCTCTAGCCGCGAACGCGCCTCCTTCATTTCGGAGGACGGGTCGGCATGTTTGACAATTCTGGCTAGTTTGCGACTGGCCTCAACTAATCGCGTATGTCTGACATTTTGCGCAACTTCCGCCCGATCACTGTTTGTAATTTTATTTCTCATTTTGTGCAGTATCAATTTATATTTTCGTGATGTCGCACGATTAGGTGTTAAGCCTTAAATCTCTGAAAGTACCTTGATAGGGGGGGGGTCATACTACTACCTCTTAATAATATAATATTAATCATCCCCTATCCCCTTCCTAAGGTTTCCCCTTTCCCCTTAATTTCATCTTTCAGATTTTTGATCACCGCTTCATAATCCGGTTTGCCAACTTTGTTTTTGTTTTTATGAATCCAATACCATTGCTCAAGTCTGTTCTCAAACAGCCAGTCAAAAAACATCCTTGGTTTTGCGTGCGCCCAGGCGTGATGATAACGGCATAGCATAATCCCGTTGCGTAGATCGTGTCTTGTAAGTTTATGATTACGATGGATGATGTGATGGGCTTCGAGCGGCCTTCCGTTTGCGCACATAGCACATATCGGGTTAAGACTATGCATCGCTTGTCCCCAAAGTTTATCGGCAAGTTTAAGATGGTACTTCATTCCCCCTTCTTTACCTCATTGAGAATATCAACCGTATCTTCGAGAGGCTCAAAATTACGCATTGCTTTTTTTGTTCGTTTAATGATCCCCCGAAGTCGGGCGTTCTCGGATTCGAGTTCGCAAATCTCGCACGACCTTTCCAGCGACCCGTGCTTGCATTGATTTTTACCTGTCATTTAATCCCCTCCAACTTGACTTGCCGCTCAAGTTTGTCGTATGTTTCCTCGTCAATAAAACCTTTCTCACAATCCGCCCAATGCGGGACAAATTCCCATAAGTCCCCGCACAGTTTCTCAAGCCGCTCTTTGTCCCTCCATAGCGATTTAATCGTTATGTTTTGAATTTCCAACGACCTTTGCATTAGTTGGATTTTAGTCACTCAATCCCCTCCCGTTTAAGTTTCACTTGAAACGCATCGTATTTTAATTTGTACTCAAATGGATTGCCACCGGGTGCATGGATTAACTCTTGAGCGGCCTGTAGCAACGTCTTGAGCCGAGCGCAACATTCTTCCGCGCTTTCAAGTCTGGCTTGTGCGTGGGTCAACTGCGAGGTTCCAAAAGCATTTTGCCATGCCTCCAAAACAGTTTTTGTTTCTTCGAGTTCTTTTGTGAGCCGGGCGCAGTCGGGGCAGAATTTATATGTTACCGATGGCACAGGGGCAACTGTATCGGAAATTACGCGATGGTAGTTTGCGCTAGGCTTTTCATCTCCGTACTCTCCATGTTTTCTGTCAAAATTCTGATCAATTAAATAATCGGCTTCAGTTCCCATGTTTACTTCCTCCTTTCCATGAATGCTTTGATGCCGTCCTGATTATCGCTGATTTCATATAACAGGTAATTTAGTAGCGCATTATATCTTTGATGATCAGTAGGTTCTTTTCCATCGCACATAAGCAGAAAACCACGTAACCATTCCGCAATTTCTCCCACGTTGAACCTGGGTTCCTCTGGCTGGGGCGGTTGCTTAGGCGTGTAGTTTTTGCGTTTCGCACCGGGTTGCCGCCATTCGAAGCACGAACAGCACGGATTATCTAGTAAACACGCCTTATCTGGCGTGGTTTGATTTCCGCACCCAGCGCAACCTTTATGCTCATGGACATCCGGCTCAAGGACGAAACGGTATTTTTCAACAGCATTATCAAGCTCGGCAGGTAAAGATTCTATGCCATTCCAGACTATATCACCATTCGTACATGCAACCGGTTCGTTATATTTGCACCGCATCCCAATCGCCCTCAACTGTTCGGACGTGGGCCGTGGGATTTCGGAGGCGATCCAATAGAATCTATCAGAACAATCATAATACTGTTCGTATTCCGGAAGTGTTGCGTCAATGCACTTCATGACGAAAGCTTTCATAATTTCATCCTTCCGGCCTGATCGGGCCTTGCCACTCATAAGTTCCTTCGACTGGTTTCTTGTTTGATTTCCAAAGCAACTGACCGGATTCATTTATTATCAAGCAAGCTGCTTCCCATTTACTGCATTTACATTTACGATAAAAATAAATACCAGGCTCCGTGGGTAGGATTGACAGCCACAGGCAGGGGTTGCGCAACCAACCCTTACAGTTTAATCCTCCCGTTTTGCATAAACGGTTTTTATCAACACAACTCTCGCATGACTTTTTATCGGTCATTTCTCCCCTTTCAAAAGTTCCAGTCCGTAGTTTAAAATTTTGATTTTCATTTCGTTAAAGGCGGCATACTTGGCATGGGCGGCATGGGCGGCATGGGCGGCATCG
>Ga0074199_1000905_pt1 | contig 34146 bp, 23 predicted proteins | sample EPASupsiteSAE347_FD_64528 | JGI IMG/M metagenome (GOLD analysis project Ga0074199, IMG submission 64528) | Bioremediated contaminated groundwater from EPA Superfund site, New Mexico - Sample SAE3-47 | ecosystem: Environmental > Aquatic > Deep subsurface > Groundwater > Contaminated ... | reverse complement strand
GACGCCGTAATTGTACTTCCTCTTTTGCTTCTTTTGCTTGATATGAAAGAAGAGATATTGAATTTAAAAGAAGAAGCTAAGCATCAAAGAAAATTTGTCATGGATCGCTATACGCTCTTGTCCGAAAAGCTCACCGATCTATCATCGCAGTTTGAAAAGAAGGTTGTAGTTGATTTCGCCGAGTTTGCCAAAAGCAACCCTCCTGATAAACCGGTAAAAAAGTTGAAAAAGAAGAAGAAGATCAACTCCGACCAACAAACAGTTGATTTGGCGGCTATCGATGTCAAAGCTGCTTCGGTCGAAAATTCCCCAAAACCATCGCCGGATCAGTCAGCCGTATCGGACCCTCAAAAGAAATAAAGTAAATTTTTGCTGCGAACGAATATATATTAATGGCGGCTTTGGCTTGTTGATTTAGGGATCGTATAGATTTTAACCGCTGATTGCCGTATTCCATATTGTTTCATCTTACGAAGTGAGAAGGATGGCATGATATCGTGCCATCCTGTCATTGCGACCGGCATGAAGCGATCTTGCTTTTGAACGGCACCATGAAATTTGATTGCGATTTTTGGGTACCCTCGGTTCCTTGACACAATCCGTATTGGCAAGTATAGTTGAATAAGCATTACCAATACGCTAATATTAGGAAGAAAACTATGAAAAAACAAATCAGCATATGTTTACTGGCAGCCGCAGTTGTTTCAATAGTTTGCTCTACTTCCCTTTATGCTTGGGGCGGCCGAACTCATAAGAAAATCACATCCGATGCTTATTTCATTATGCCGGAAGCTTTCCGGAAGTTTCTCGGTGAAACCTCGAAAGAGGCGCGTCTAGGTGAGTTGATGGCTGCATGTGTCGAACCTGACACGGTATTAAAGGATTTTAAAAATCACGTATATCATATTCAGGGATATGATTTGGGCAACGGGCCGTTCAAGGTCAATGAATTGGCTAAAGAAATTGTCAATGATATTAAGCGAAAAGCTCCGATTTCTAAAATAATCCAAAAACTCGGATGGATAAGCCATTATGTCGCCGATTTGACGCAACCTCTCCACACAGGCGTCGCCACTTGGGAAGGAATCGAAGAAAAATCATACCATTCCAGTTTCGAGAAAGACGTCGACAATCATATATACTGCTATGGCGTTTACTTCGATGGTGCCAATGCAACTGACCGCATCAGCGCTAGGATAGTTTACGAAGCTCTGTGGGCCAATCAATATTATACTTCGATCGAAAGCGCCTACACCAAAGGCAACCGTTATGTCGACACTAATTCGATAGCGGCAATATGCTATTCGCGTGCGGTTAATAATGTTTACGATATTTGGTATTCAATTTGGGTGGCGGCAGGCGGCAAAACCAACCCCAAAGTAGACGGAAAGCCGAGAAATTATCCTCCGTATCAACAAGGTACAAAAGAGAAGACACCCTCTCTTCCAAGATCTGTTGATACATACTAGATTTATTCATAAATTTATCCGCTCACTTATTTTAAAGAGAAGATGATGCCTTTTTCCCAAAAAGAATGCGATAGCATTTTCAGTTCATACGAATAATGTCATTTTTCAGGTTTTCGCAAATTACCGACCCCATTGAGACTATTCGTTTCAGCAACGGCTTGTCGGTTGTTCTGCACCGATTCTCAAGCCCCGCCGTCGGTTTTTCGATATTGATAAAATGTGGACCGGTTTTCGAAAATACCGCCAATAACGGGATTTCGCATTTTCTTGAGCACATGCTTTTTCGAGGCGTCCCGGCTTATCCATCATCATCCGCATTGGGATTTGCTTTGGATAAAATCGGTTCCGAAGCCAATGCTGCTACTTTTTCGGATATGACCATCATTTCGAGTAAAGTGCTCCCCGAATCCTTGGAAGATGCGTCGCTTCTTTTCTACAGCATGATAACGGAACCTGTTTTCGATGGTTTGAAAGCTGAAAAGAACATTATTCTTGAGGAATGCCTCGAAGATTATGACGAAGACGGACAACTTGTGGCAATGGATCAATTATCATCGCAAATGCAGTATGGCGATCATCCTTATTCCTTTCCCATACTTGGCAACGATAAGATCATCAAGGAAATTACAACCAGGCATTTAACGCGCCATTTGCGGGAGTTTTATATTCCTGAAAATATGGTTGTTTGTCTGGCGGGAGGTTTTCATCGGGATAAAGCGCTGAAGATCATGAAGACGGTTTTCGGAAATTCGAAATCTCTGATGGTTTCCAGAACCGCGATCCGGAAAACCGACAAAGAATGCGACATGAAAAAACCGTGGGAAGTCGCTCCCGTGTTTTCAGGACCGTGTCTGCAGATGATCAAATCTCCCAGAAGTCAGATTCAATGTAGAATATCATTTAAAGCGCTTCCATTTTCAGCACCTGATTTTTATGTTGAGAAAGCCCTGATAAGAATTCTCGACTGCAGTTCGGGATCTCCTCTTCGAGAAATCATGCAGGACGAGAAGGGGTTTTGCTACGCCTTGAGTGTCGGTACCGATGCTTATGAAAACGGCGGAGCGGTCCATGTCGATTTTTCTGTACAACCGGAAGCGGTTGTGAATGCTGTTTCCACATGTTTACAGGTGTTTGAGAAAATGTCGTGTGAGCCGCCGTCCGGAGAACTGATTGCCCATATGATCGCTCAATATATCAAGGGAAAACGTTTTGCATCGACCGACCTATGGGATTTCAGCAGCAGATACTCGTTTCGAGCTTTATATCCGACGGCCCATCCGTTTGCCGAAGAATTTCTCGCAACTCAGAAGCTTGATTCGAAGATTATACACGCAATGGCGAAAAGAATTTTTCGGCGTTCCAATCTGGGAATCACCTTGATCGGTCCGCTGACAAGCGGCTTAAAATCCTCGCTCAACCGAATTTTAAAGAATTTTCCCGCTTGATTGTCAGACCTGTTTGCGAGAAAAAATACTTGACCTGAAGGCTTCCCGGAAATTATATATTGCTGTACCCTCTCGAATTCTGATTTTGTCTTAAGAGACAAAAATCGGAGGGTCTGTATTGAGAGTTGTATGATTTTACAGGAGGAAGTATGAACAAAAAATTATCAATCATTGTCGTCGTCCTAGGTTTGCTTATTCCGTCGATTTTGTCGGCATCGGGCTTGGATACGAAAATTTCCTTGGATTTTAAAGACACGGACATTCGTGAAATCGTGAAAATTGTTGCAGAGAAAGCGGGGCTCAACATTTTCGTTGAAAAAGCCGTAAGAGGAAACGTTACTATTAGGGCAAGAAACATGCCGATCAATGAATTTCTCGACACGCTCTTGATCAGCAACGGATTTGCCTGGGAACAGCGCAACAATGCAATACTGATCGCTGATGAGAAGAAATTGACCGCATGGCAACCTGTAGTGTGTGCAACACACCTTTCCTATATTTCCCCGAGTGACGCCGCTAAAATTATCGCTCAAACCATTAAAAAAGACATAAAAATCGCCACCGATCCTGAAAGAGGGCTTTTATTGATCGGTGGGTCGAAAAACGCGCTCAGACTAGCTAAATCGGCTTGCGAAATGATTGATCTGCCTCTGCCGCAGATAAAAGGTAATCTGCAAATATTGAGGGGGAAAAAGGTTGTCAAGTCGATTAGATTTGTGAGTGAAATCGGTCAGATTACCAAAATATCTGAAGGATGGCGGGGTGATGAGGTTGGGAAAACCTCGAATGTGGAGTATGGTCTTGATTTTGAGCTGACACCCGTGCGCTTATTTGAACATGGTGACTCGATATTGAGTGACTGCATTGTTTCGCTATGGACCTCTAATCGTGAGTCTCGTCACGAAGTTGCCACTTCCGTTCGTGCTCGATCGGGTAAAGCCATCAACGTAGCGGAATTTGAAGGAATGGGTGAATTATCACTGAGATTGACTCTCAACTTTGAAGTGAAGGATAATTTTCGGTGATTCTGTAAAAATTAAACTAAATTTTGTCGGTGAATATAATGTCATTCATCTAAAATGAAACGGTTAATTGAGCGATTAAAACTGTTGTCGGCCGGATATGCATCGGTAGTTACTGTTGTGCTTTTCTTGGTGGTTTTCCTTCTGTTGATTACCGGCGATGTGTTTGCGCGAGCCGGCGGCGGGCAATCTTACAGCAGCGGTGGTCATTCTTCCGGCGGCGGAGGTAGCGGCGGTGGCGGTGGAGCCGCAGCCGAGGTAGTTTGGGTTCTTATCAGGCTTACAATTGAGTATCCGGCCGTAGGAATTCCCATTTGGGTAGTCATCATCGCGGTGTTTTATTACACCGGCAATGAGGGAAAAGAGATATACGTCGATCGCACTATCAGAAGAGGAGTCGTGGCGCAAAAGAGCGTTAACCGTTCGCGCGCGGAAGAGGCGATTAGATCCCGCGATCCCGCATGGAATACTTCCGTTTTCTTGCCGAGAGTTCAACAAGCCTTCCAATTGATTCAAAGCGGTTGGTCTTCACAGGATTTGACGAAGATCCAAAACTTCGTTTCCGATGGAGTTCTGGAACGATTTACGTTGCAGATCATAGAGCAGCGTGAAGCGGGGATTCGCGACCACATGGAAGGTTTGAAAATTCTTGAGGCGAAAGTAGCTAAGGTCGATACCGATAAGCATTTCGATTCGATTCACGTATATTTTCGGGCCATCGCGGTAAATTATCGTGTTGATCTCAAGACTGGCATGCGAACGGAAGGAACCACCGCGCCGGAAGAATTTGAAGAATACTGGTCTTTCTTGCGAAAACCGGGTGCGAAAACGATTTCAAAACCCGGTTTGATTGAGGGATTTTGCCCCAACTGCAGCGCGCCTTTGGCGATGACGAGAGTCGCAACTTGTGAAGCTTGCGGTTCCTATTTGCGCTCGGGAGAATATGATTGGGTTCTGGCGGAAATCACGCAAGCCTGCGAATGGGCGCCGCGGGAAGCGGTCGAAATTCCCGGTTTTAACGTGATGACGCAGCAAGATCCAGGATTCAACATTCAACACATTGAAGATCGTTCTTCCGTGATATTTTGGCGATTCGCATTGGCTGAACGTCTTGGCGATGTCGGCCCGATGAAAAGATTCGCGATTTCCCCATACTGTGACGAATTGGCGAGACAATTTCTTCCGCAAACGTCGGGCGAACGCACATATTTCGGTTCCTGTGCCGTAGGCTCCGTCGATCTTCGTGCTCTCGATGTCGGTAACGAGTTCGATAAGATTTATGTTGAAATTCGTTGGAGCGGAAAACCCCTAACAAAAAAAACGACCGGAATAATTGAGGGGATGAATCGTTCCAGCCGCAACGTTCACAATGCTTACGTATTTCTCAGAAAGCACGGTGTTGTTACCGATACGCGGATGTCGTTGATCAGTGCGCATTGCATGAGTTGCGGCGCTCCGGAAAAAACAGGGCAAGAGTTTATTTGTGAATATTGTGGAACGGTTTTAAACGACGGGTCAAAAGAGTGGACTTTGGAAAAAATCATATCACCAAATGATTATGAATTGGTTAAACTCATTCAATCCGCTCGTGATCGAAAAAGCGTCGTTTCTTCCGATGGGGTGCCCTTGAACAGCATGTTTTCTTTTTCACCGACTTCCGGAGCCAAAGCCATGAGATGGATGATCTCAATGATGTTGTCGGACAACATTGTCGACGATCGGGAAATGGCGATGCTCAAGAATTTTGGAAAGAAATGCGGTGTTTCGGAATCGAAGATTTTAGAGATGATCGAGCAACAGAAATCAGGAGTGGTTTCGGATAATCAAGACTTCGTGTCGGCTGATATCGAAGAGGGTCGACACATTTTGCGGGGTATGACTGCAATGGCTCTTGCCGATGGTCGTTTGTCGTCGGAAGAGATGGCATTACTCCAAAATGTCGCGAAAAAAGTTAATTTGACCTTGCTGGATCTGAAGATGATCATAAATAAGGAAAGAAGCAGATTGTACGACGAGGCAAAAAAAGTTATAACCGCAGCAAAAAAACTTCCTCCGACTTAAGATTTCCCTGGTTTGGAAACGGAAGAAGATAGTAAGGCCTTGTCAGCAAATAAGTGTAACGAATTTCTGGGATTTCCGGCCATAAGAACCTGTAAGAAAACAATTAGATGATTCGGTTCTTTTCTAACCGGCTCTAAAAACAAATCCGTCCATAGTTACACTTCACCATGAACGGACGTCAATTGCCTTTTGGTTTATCTCACCACGAGCGGTTGTATTGAGATTTTCCGCGAACTGTTAGAATTTTGCGCCGCATTCCGGACAAAATTTTGCTCCTCCGCTGATAGGGGCTTTACAATTGGGGCAACTTTTCGACTGCGGTGCGCCGCATTCCACGCAAAATTTGGAGCCGGCCGCCAGCGGTTTATTGCAGGAAACGCATGATGCGGTTTCCCGAGAATTGGATTTCCCGCAAGACGGGCAGAATTTGGCATTGGTCTCAATCTGAGCTTTGCAATGAGGACAAGCGGTCGTGGGAGTTTGCGGTGGTTGTTGATTTTGGTTGAACATCCCGGCCATGGTTTGTCCCATACTTATTCCGGCGCCTAAACCGACTCCGGTTCCGGCGTTGCCGCTGGGATTGCCGGCGGCGGTATTCAAAGCCTTAAGCTGCTCGATCGTGCTGTAGGTTTTCAAACTTCCCGCATCGACGTCGCCAAGAGCTTTCATTGCGTGCGCATCGGCTATCTTATCTGATATCTTGTCTATTCTTCGCTTTGTGTCTTCATCAAAATCCGTGTTCTCGATACGGAAATCATTCAACTCGAATCCGAGCGGTTCAAAAATGGGAGCGATGGTTTTTTGCAGGGTTTGAGAGAGTTCTACCCGGTTCTTGTCGATTTCGGCATAGCTGAAACCGGATTCGGCGAATAGATCGGTCAGCGGCGTCAATATGCGGTCTACGATCACATTGCGGATTTCAGAAACCGGGTAAAAGTCCCGCGCTCCCGCGATTTCGGTAAAGAATTTGCGAGGGTTAACGATATGGAATGAGAAATTCCCGAAGGCGCGCAGACCGACGGGAAATTTATACTTCGGATCGTCATATTTAATCGGTGCTTTTGTTCCCCATTTTTGGTTCAACATTTCAGTCAAGCGCACGAAATAAACGCTTGCTTTATGTTCCGATTCAAATCCCTGCATGAATTTTGTTATGGTTGTCCAGAAAGGAATGTTGGCTGTTCTTAATTCAAAGAGGCCGGGGAAATCATGTATTGCTTCAACTTGAGCTTGATAAACAAAAATAGCCGCTTGCCCCGGGTTAACGAGCAGCTTGGATGCGTTCTTCAATTCGTCGTTGGTTCCGTCCCATCGCCAAATAAGAACATCAGGTGAGGGGTTTTTCCATTCGATGACCGATCGAAATTGGTTTCCAAATAATCCCATGGTTTTCCTCCAACTTTAGATGGACTGACCGGAACCCAAGGGGGCACCCGGCGGAAATTAGTGTTGTATGAATATTATACTCGATCTTCAAATTTACACGCAATAAAATGCTTCAAGACAAACGTATTATTGAGTTCGGCCTTTCGAAAACTCCTCAAGCTCGGCGGATTACGGCGCTGGCGCCTAATCCGCTCTATATCGCCCACGGATGGCGTAGATACCCGAAATACGCCTGGATGGCGTGCTTTTTCGGGTACCCGAAAACCGGTAGTGTCCTAAATTAACTGAAAAATTCAACGCAGAGATGCAGAGAAAGCTCATGAAATTCATAATGATTTTATTCCCTGTCTGGTTAAAAAAGTTAAAATATGACACCACCCGAAAACCGGCTTTCATTTTGCAGCTATCAATAAAATCGATAAATTCAATTAACAGTGGATTATGCTGTCGGCGATGGCTTGCTGCTTTTCCCTTTATATCGCTTCTCTGCCGGATGTTTCACGCGATTGTCAGGTTTTTGTACTTGATTTGCTCTCAGAGAGGTTTGATAATATAATACCCTTTCAACCAAATCTGATAATGTGAGGGTAGTTGATGAAATATTTCGGGTCTGGATGGATAGAGGTTTTAATGCTCATATTACTCATATCTCTGCCGATTGAGGGGGCTCAGGATAAAAAAAACATGGAGAGCTTGACACAAAAATATCTTGATGCATATCACAATTTTTTAAAAGCCAGAATAAACAACGAGAAGGAAGAGGATATTGCTGAAAAGTTAAAAAAATATAATGATGCCTATTGGAACTATATTAAGGCGCTTAGGGATGAAAATTGGGATCGGAATGATTTGACGAATTCAAATGAGCATCAGATTCCCGTCATGGAAGTAAAGTCCAAGGATTATATCGCCAGCCAAGCCGTCAAAGAAATTCCTTTGAAGAGTGAAGCAAGCGGTTCGATCACCGTTGTTTCTCAGAGCGGCACCGAAATCATCTCGTTGTCTTCGATGCAAGATTCAACCACTAAGCTTGTTCCCGGAAGGGCTATCGATGCATCCCATACGGTTACCATCGCAACCTGCGCTGAAACAGCCGCATTTTCGATTGACGCGGATCTTACGAATTCCGCTTCCTCAACACCCCAAGAGCTTCGGAATACTGTCGTTGCTGAACAAATTGCTTCTCAATCGCCGGTACTTCTCTCGGCATCGGGTTCGGAAAGTGTCAACCCCGCATCCGGTGAAATAAAGCAAATCAATCAGGCATCGGAACCGGTGACGGATTTTTAGCTGAGTCTTTTTCAAGATCCGATATCAATATCCATCGATAATAAATATTATGAAAGATAAAACTTACGTTGCCTCTCATGAAACCGTACTACAATTCGATGCTTTGAGATTGTTTTGAGAGGCTTTGTTTCTATCTTGGAAATCCTTGCATTTACAGACGGCCTTGTTTATAATGTTTTCTGTCGAAACCAGGTCAGAGGTTTGGTAAATGCAGGATGTAAGCGCGCTTAGAAAAGATCAATTAGATGCTTTGCGGGAACTGGGGAACATCGGTTCTGGGAATGCCGCGACAGCCTTGGCTCAATTTCTCAATCGAAAGATTGACATGGATGTGCCGCAAGCCAAAATATTACCTTTTTATCAGATCCCTGAACTGGTTGGTGGGCCGGAAGTGCAGGTAATGGGCATATTTCTGAAAGTAATGGGAAATATTTCAGGGAGGTTTCTGCTCCTGATACCCGAGACTACTGCTTTAAAACTTCTCAGGACGTTAATTCCCGGGTGTGAGGTGCAAACTCCTTCGAATATGTCGGAGCTTGAGAATTCCTGTATGCGTGAAGTCGGAAATATTCTTGCGGGGGCTTTTCTAAATGCCTTATCGGTATTGACTCAAACCCCCATGTTGAATTCTCTTCCCGTGATGGCTTTTGATATGGCTGGTGCGCTTCTGGATTCGATAATATCGGATATGGCGGAAGTGAGTGACTATGTTTTGATGATAGAAACCGCTTTTATAGAAAGTCAAGAAAACCTTAAACTTCATATTTTTCTCTTGCCTGACCCGGCTTCTCTCGGTCAGTTGCTTGATCTTCTCGGGGTAAAATAATCGATGCCCGAAATATATCCGGTTGGTATGGCCGACATGCGCATCGCCAAACCGCCGGGCATTTTGGCTGCATATGGTATCGGCTCTTGCGTTATCGTGGCGATGTATGATTCCAAGAGCCGCATCGGAGGTTTTGCTCACATAATGCTTCCTGATTCCAAAGGCGTTTCGCATGCAAGGTTGAATCCAAAAAAGTTTGCCGATACCGCGATTCCTCTTCTTTATCAAACGCTGAGCCATGCCGGTATTGACAAGGAAAATGTTTGGGCTAAACTCATCGGAGGAGCGGAGATGTTTCCGCCTATGGATGAAAATTCAAAGAAAATCGGGGAGATGAATTCCGAAGCTGCGATTCAAGCGGTTAATAGGCTTAACATACCCATCGTAGCGAAGGAACTTGGCGGTCGAGCCGGTCGTTCGCTGGAAATGGATCTTGATTCGGGTAAAATTTCTTTAACGGTTCTCGGCGCTTCAGTGAAAGTCGTTTGATATGACAAGACTTCCTTTCCTTTTCGGTGTTTTTCTGTCAGTCTCGGTTTCCGGTTTGGTTTTACTTCTATCCCTTCTTGCTAAAGTTTCCTTGGGGACGATGCTCTTTCGAGTTCTTGTGGTATTCTTCTTTTTCGGATTCATCGGAGTCGTCCTGGGTACTTTGTTTGAAACCGTATTGATGCCTATCAGTACAAAAAGAGAAGAGAAAAGGTTGAAGGAAGAATTGAAACTTGATGATGAGAATATAGAAAAAGAATTGGGCGATCTTTTAAATAAACCTGACGAGGACGGGGAAGATAAGGATAAAAATAAGAGCGGCAAGAAAATGGAAGAACTCAAACCGGTTGTTGTACCCCGCATGACAGTTGAAAACGGCAAAGTGGTTTCAAGGGGTGACTCCGCGGTAGTTTCCTAAAGTAGCCTTATACGGAGGGCGTAAGTGATTAAAGAAATGACGGCGAAAGAAAAAGAAAACCTCGAGGCCAAAAAGCAGGCCAATCGTGAACAGGAAGAGGAAGATCAAAAACTATGGCTTCAGTATAAGGCTTCACGTGACCAGCGAATCAAAGACTCATTGATCTTGAAATATGCCTCTTTCGTTAAATACGTTGCCGGACGAATAGCGGTGAATCTTCCCAGCAATGTGGAATTTGACGATCTGGTTAGTTACGGTATATTAGGTTTGATCGATGCCATCGATAAATACGATCCGGAGCGAAATGTCAAATTCAAAACCTATGCTAAAACTCGAATTCGCGGCGCGATTTTTGATGAGCTTCGCGTTCTCGACTGGACCCCTCGATCGATTCGGCAAAAGGCGAGAAAGCTGGAAAAGGCTTATGCCAAATTGGAAGCCAAGCTTGGACGCGATGCAACCGACGAGGAAATAGCCGATTTCCTTAAAATAGATATTTCCGAACTTCATAAATTATTCGATGAGACGAAGAAATCTCTCTTGCTCTCTCTGGATGAAATTTTTTACGACGATGAAGAGGGTTCTTCCCGATTTGATTTTGTCGAAAATCAGAAAAGCGATAATCCGCAATTAAAGATCGAGGAAGCCGAAGCCAAGAAAATTTTAGCTGAAGCCATCTCAAAACTCTCCGACCGCGAGCGAATGGTAATCACCTTGTACTATTACGAAGACTTGACTTCAAAAGAAATCGGCAAAATTCTTGGAGTATCCGATTCCAGAGTTTCACAACTTCACACGAAAGCCATATTAAGATTGAGAGGCCGATTGAGTCGCCTGAAAGAATCACTTGTCGGAGAGTAATTTATTCGGAAGACCAGGCCAGCATCGGGAATTGGCCTTGTGGAACCATCGAACCGGAAGAAATTATCAGTCTTCCGTGAGAGGCGACTACTAGAGAGATCAATTGAGTTGCGTGACCTTCCAGTTTCGCAACTTCCTTACCCTTGATGATATCCCAAATACGAACAGTCTTGTCGGTACATCCGCAAGCAGTGAACTGCCCGCCGGGGAAAAATCCTCCGCAGAATATGTTTATGCCGATTTTTATCGTTTGTATTTCCTTCGCGGTTTCGATATCAACGACTCGCAGGAGTCCGTCCATTCCGCCCAACATAATCGAGTTTCCTTCAAAGGAAATTCCAAGCAAGCGAAGGTGCGGATACGGAGCCGTATAAACTCCGATCTCTTTCCCCACGGCCAAATCCCAGATATGCAGCTTTGCATCGGGGCCGAAAGTGACCAGTTGTCGATTATTCGGGGTTATGGCCCCATAATGAACCGGAACATCGAAAGTTTCGATTCGTCTGATTTCCTGTCCGGATTCCGTATCCCAAATTCGCCAGGTGCAATCGTTTCCGGCGGAGAGAATCAACTTGTCATTTCCGATCCATGAAACGAAATTGGCGGGGTCGTAATGGCCGGTGAATACTTTTAATCCTTTTCCATCGGCAATATTCCATTCATGAAGCAGCCAATCCTGATTTCCGGTCACCAGCTTTTTTCCGTCTGCGGAAAAACCGACACCATATGGCATTCCAGCCGGACCATAAGGAATTGTCTTGGGAGACGCCAACTCCTCTGTGTTCCATATTTCAAGCGTAGTAGGAGATGTCGTGCAAAGGTGCTGATCGTTCGGGGAAAGAAGCAATTTGATTAAATGATTTGAGCCTTCCTCCAATTTTTTCTTCAATTTCCATTTTGACCAATCCATGGAAGACATGTCGATTCTCTCTGTTGATGGAATCGTTGTGGCTGATAAGCTTGCCGATATCGTTTGCGTGACTTCGTAGGCTTCGGTCGGTGGGTCGGCTTCCGCGAAAAGGCGGATTGATTGATCCCATTCCTTGCAGATTCCGCACGTAAAAAAGGCGCTGAAGTTTCGCGAGAATGCCATCGACATGATTGCGCCGGAAAAACCGCTTATACATCGAACTTGAGCAAGAGACTCGACATCCAGTATTCGTATCGTTTTATCGGCCATGGCTGCTATTATGTATCCGCGGTCGGGAGAAAGCTTCAAAATTTGAGGAGTTCCCAAAAATATTTTTTTGATTTCTTCGCCCGATTCGATGTCCCACTTGCGCAGTGAGCTGTCCCAGCATCCTGTAAAAGCGAAGCGGCTGTTGGGGTGAATGATGACTTTGGATATTCCCGCCCGGCAGGTATCCTTGAAACGTCGAATTTCCTTTCCGGTGAGGGGATCCCATTGCCGTATTTTCTTGTCTTGACCGACTGAAATGATGGTTTTAAGGTCTGGAGAGACGGCGATGTCGTTGACGTTTCCCTCGTGTGCCTCGATTTTTCGCAATTCTTTTCCGGATTGCATGTCCCAAAATCTCATGGTTCCATCGGCACTTCCGCTGATAAGTAAAGCGTCTTGAGCTGCCGATACCAGCGACATCACTTGGCCGAGATGACCGAACAGCCATCGAATTTCCTTCCCCGTATTGATGTCCCATTCGCGTATGCCGCCATCCATATGGCCGGTAATAAGTGTTCCTGATTGAGACAAGGTCATGACCGAAATCTGAATTTTGGTTTCAATCACCAGAACATCTTTGTTGGTGGTGAAATCGAAGATCCGGATTTTTCCCGAGGGATTCGCGATAATCAATCGAGATTCGTCTTGGGAAAGCGCCAATAGGCATACATGTTGATTCGGTAAAGAAAACGATTTCACGGTTCTCAGTTTGTCCCATTGAGGCGAAGGAATCGCTTTGTCTGTGCTCTTAGCGGAGTCGGCGTCAGCAATTCCCATTTCGCGAAGGGTTTTCGATAATATCGATTTAGGTGGCTTGAACGGTGGCTTATCAGACGCTTCTCGGATAGTTGACTCAATAAAAGCTGCTATTTGCGGCGATTCGACTTCGGGTTCGTATTCGGACCATAATCGAATCGAGGAATCCCATTTTTGAGCGTTGCCTGAGGAAGCCAGCATTTTCCCATCGGAAGAAAGAGATAGAGATGTCACATTCCCGGAATGCCCCACCAAATTGCGAAGTTCCTTTTTTGATGCAATATCGAAAATGCGTATGCGATTCAACGTGGCTGCCAACATACTTCTGCAATCGCATGAAAAAGCCAATGCAGCGACGTTTGTTCCGAGCGTGAGTTTTTGGATCATCTGACCTGATGAGAAATCCCAAACAAAGGCAAGACCGTCTCCGCCTCCGGACGCCAAAGACTTTCCGTTTTGGGAAAATACAACCGCGCCGATGGGCTGCGTGTGTCCGATGAATTTCCTGACTTCCTTGCCGTTCATGAAATTCCAGGCGATAGCGGTTTTTCCACCGCTTGAAACGACATATCGCTCATCGGGCGATAGAGCCAGAGCCCAGATCGGTGCATCATGGCCGCAAAGCGTGTGTAATTCTTCAGCGGTTTCGGAGTCCCAGATGCGGACGGAATTATCTCCGTGACCTGTTATCGCGAAACGGGCATCTTTTGTCAGCACAACCCTGCTGATGAATTTGCCGGGGCATTTTATTTGTTTGCGTATGTTGCCTGATTCGAGGTCCCAGAATCGCAAATTGCCGTCGTTGTGGCCGCACACGAATATTTTCGGCGTTTCAGCCAGATCGAACGATTGGATACCGGTTTTCAAATCCAACGAGCGAATCTCTTTTCGGGTAAGCGTGTCCCAAATTTTCAGTCGAGAGTCGCTTCCGACCGAATACAAGAGTGTTCCGTTGATCGATAAGATGCCCTTCAAGGTCAATGGAGCGGTTCCTTCCATTTTTCCTCGTTCGTTCCACTTCGTCCAAGAAAGATCGATATCGGCCGATAAGGGCTCGGCGGATGATGCAGTGAAAGGCGTGGCTGTTTGAGTTTGAACTCCGTTTCCGCCTTTGTCCGCCAACTTGGCGAGAGCGGTTTTCGCGCCTTGATGATTAGGATCGAGAGTAAGCGCTAAGGAATAAGCTTCCCGCGCGGTAGACAAATCGCCGATTTTCAATGCTTCGTCGGCCAGATCTTTTGTTTCCTCCGTCGTAGAAAAGATGTGATCGAGCTTTTCGTCCTGCTTGCGGACCATTTGAGTCAGTTGACTGAGTTTGTCGATGATCGCGGAAAACGAATTTTTAAAATTGTTCGAAAAGTTGCTCAATTCTTTTTTGGCTTTTTCCCAGCTTTCAAGTCGTTCTTGAATTTCATCTAGCTGTTTGAGTTTTTCCCACAGGGGGGTGATTTGCTGGGAAAGTTGAGTTGCGTCCAGCCCAGCCTGCTGAGTGAGAGAAACAGCTTGTTCGAGCTTTTCCAGTTTTTCCTTCAATTCGATTTTTTGACGCCGCTCTTCCGCGTGCACCCGCTCGTTTTCGATCAAAACCTTTTGAGAGCGATATTCCTGAAGAATGTTCGCCACTTTTTGATTGTTTTTTATCGACATCTCCAGATTAAAAACCAGACCGTTCATGAATAACTTCTGTTCGCGAAGCAATTCGAAGAAGATCGATGAATTGAGATGGGTATTTTCAAAAAGAGTCTTGATTTCATGCGCGGCGGCATTTTCGAGTCTTTTGAAAATTACAGATGCAGCGCTTTCACATGTTTTTTCCAAATCCGGGGCCATGGACAAATTTTGTCCGGTGAAAAGGATGGATTCGATGAAGCAAAATGTTTCACGGGCGGCGGCGTTGGACAACCGCGACTCTTTTCGATTGCTGCCATCACCGTCTTTTTTTCCGGTTTTTCGGATATCTTCAAGAATTTCATCAAAGCGAAAGATTTCATCCTTTTTCTTCAGCAGCAGACGACAGGCTTTCCTCGCGGTATGAAGAAATAAATCGGCTGTTTTGTCCGATAATTTCCGATGTTTCAGAAAGGGGGTCAGGACGTTCGTTGAAAAATCCCGTCCCAATTCTTTTTCTCCTTTTGCCTTCAGAAGATCTCCGGCGAGGAGCCCCGTCACGAAACCCCTCAATGTATCGCTTGGTGTAAGTGCCACTTCAATCGCGGACAAAGTGGCTTCGTAAGATTGAGCGAGAGCATTCTGCAGATCATGATTTCCTAAATTCAGTTGATCCCAGATTTCTTGAATTTTTCCCGCCGTGGTATCCCCCGCGATTCCCATGATGAGATTTCCCGCAATGGTTGTCGTGAGAAAAGTAGTGATCGGCTCCATGACGATAACTCCTTCGCGAACACTTTACTAATCTTTGGCTCCGAGCGATCGCAATATTCGAATCATTTCTTTATCCCGGCGCTCGGTTGCTATTCCAATCAACGTTTTTCCGGAGGCGTTTCGGCAATTGATATCGGCCCCCTTGGCGGCAAGGACTTGTATAATTTCGTATTGACTACTCATTACGGCCAACTGAATCGGCAAAACCTTCATCGCATTTGGAATGTTTATGTCGGCACCAAGCGCGATCAACAAGTTGGAAGCAGTGGCGCAACCGTTCGTGACAGACCATGCAAGCGGCGTGAAACCCGCTTTATCGACTGCGTTGAGATCGGCGCCGTGGGAAGCCAATAGAGTGATGATATCATTCATGCCGCTTTTGGCGGCTTCGTGAAGAGGTGTTTGATTATTCAAACACTTTCCTTGGATATCGGCGCCGCCATTTATCAGAGCTTCCGAACATTCCCGGTTTCCCATGCCGGCGGATGTGTGAAGCGCGGTTTTTCCGGATTTATCACGATCGTTAACATTTGCTCCGGCTCTTATAAAGAGCCGAATTTGCGCTGAATCTTCGCGCTCGGTTGCCTTGATCAATGGCGGGGTAACATTTCGTTTGGAAATGCCTTCTCCTACCGTTTTCTCATTCAGCGATAGAAAGGTGACGTCTCGAAGACGCAACAAACCTTGCTCGCGACGGTTCCCGGGAGGTACCGGTTCCAAAATTCCGTCCAAGACGCCGCTTTTCATCCAAGTCGCGGGTATGGGAGACCCCGATGCCATGGAAAGCTGCATTGAAGTAAAATTATTAGGCGGAATGCCCATGCAACAGCCATCCCACGGATAGCAAGCCAGTACCAACGAAGTAGATTGCGTGTCATTTCGCTCTCGAATCAGGTTTCCCTCCAACCGAATTTGTTTTCCCAAATATGCGGATAAGCTGGCAGGAATCGAAAGGCGTTCCAAATCTATCTCCTCCGGATCAGACCTTGCCAAATCTTGAAGCCATTGCCAGTTGAAATTTGAAGGATTATTGTGCGAATCGTCGGTCGTTTGGCGATTAATCGACGGATCGGTTGGTACATCGAGAGAATCGCATTCCATTCGAAAAATATATCCGTCCTGGGGGCGAGGTTCGACAAAAAAAGTTCCTTTCACGAGGACGGGTTTATAACGCTCGAAAGCTAATTCATGTGTTGATTCAACGAGCACGTATTGATTTATTTGCGGGCAGGGGCCGTAACAGCAAGTCTGAGTTGAGTTCATGAGCATGAAAGTCTTGATCGCATCGCCTTCCTGAAGAGGGAACATGAATCCGATTAGAGCAACCCGTTTCTTATCGAGATCGGATATATTTTGGGGAAGAGGCGTGCCGGAGGCTTCAGATTGAAAATCCCATGACATCAATCGTGAGAATGGAACAAAGCCGTCGATTTTTATGAGAGATTCATTTTTGACCCCAATCGAAAGATGATTCTCAGGACTCATGAAAATATTAACTTCTGGAGCCGTAAACGCGGTTGATGCAGCGGCGGTTTGGGAGAAAGCGATCGGAACGATGCTTCCGCAGAAAATCAAAAAAAATGAGAATATCCATGAAGGCTGGTTTCCAAGCCGCATTCCATGGACTACTCTATGCCGCGGATGAATGCTTAAAATTGCGAATAAGATATCGATTAAAATTTTCATTATTATCTTCGTTTCCCGGCCTTTTTTGTGAAGATCGATGGAATAAAGAAGCGCATGATTCAACTTACAGGAATATTCCGAGGAGAGTATAGAGAAAAGTTTTTCTCGTCATGCAAAGACTTTACATTAGCTTACTTAATCAAGTCAATTCTTTGTCGTGGAGTGTGAATAAATATGAAAAAAAGGACACTGTAGATATACCAGCAAATTGGTAGATAATATCCTCAAAGAAAATGTCATTGCGAGCGTATTTTGCGAAGCAATCTCTCTCTCGAAATGTAAAAAAGACCGCCACGTCGCTTCGCTCCTCGCGATGACAGAAATGTTGTCAGTCAATTTCATACAGCGTCAAAAAAAGAGGAAAAATGATTGCAAAATGAAACAAAATAGTATAGAATTTGGAACTCAAAAGTTCCATTTTAAAGTTGAAGCATGGCTACGCAAAAACAGATACAGCGGGAAAACCGCATTCTTAATGAGGCACTCGATGAATTCAGCATCGTGGGCTTTCACAGTGCCAATCTCGATAAAATCGCCGAAAGAGCTCATGTCGGAAAAGCGACGGTTTATCGGCATTATGGCAGTAAGGAAGGTCTATATTATAAGGTTTTTGAACGAATAATTCAGAAACTGGAAGAAGTGATAAGGGAAAAAGCCGACTTTTCGGATTTTCGCGAGGGTGTCGAAACAGCGATGAAGGCTTTTTTTAAACAGGTTAAGGAAAATCCGCGGGTGTTTGAATTTCTCAAGATCTTCTCCGGCGACAAACCCATTTCCAATGCGGATTTGGTTCAAAAAATGATCGATCGTTACTTTTTCAGCGGCGGTTGGGCGGTCGATGAGATCGTCAAGGCGCAAGCCGGCGGTCAAGTCAACGCCGAAATAGATCCGGAGCTTTTGGCTTACGGCGCCTTCGGAATGGTCAATTCCCTTGCCATTTATTGGATCAAAAGCGGGAAACCGGCCAATTTGTCCGCGAACGTCAAGCTTATTTGTGAAACCATATTTAATGGTATTACTCCGCGGCGAAAGGATCGAAAAAAATGAATTTCAGCGATAGATCACTATTAATACTATTGAGTTCCGCTTTTCGAAAACTTCTCAAGCTCGGCGGATTACTGCGCCGGCAACCAATCCGCCCTATATCGTCCACGGATGGCGTAGATACCCGAAATACGCCCGGATGGCGTGCTTTTTCGGGTACCCGAAAACCGGCTTTCATTCTGCGGCTATCAATAATAACCGGGATGTTCTTGGTTTCGGGCACCGGTTGGGCCCAGACGGCGACGGATGTCGTATCGCTCGAAGAGTATGTGAGATCGGCGTTGGAATTGAATCCGGCGCTGCAAGCTCAGTCTGAAAATATCAATATTTCCCGAGAGCGTGTGAAGAGAGCAAAATCCTACGTTTATCCCAGGGTAAAATTTCAAGATACTTTTACGCGACTTCGTCAGCCGTTCGCTTTTTCGATTCCCGGCAAGGCGGAATCATCGACGCTTTCCATCGGAGACGACAAATTACAAATTAAGACATTTTCATTGTCCCAGCCTCTTTATACGGGCGGTCGTGCTGAAACCGCGTATAAACTTGCCAACGTCGATATTTCTTTTCAAAGAGAACTTGTAAGGAAGGAGCGGGAAGATCTTGCAAGATCCGTCGCTGAAGCGTATTTCGGCCTTCACTCCGCCGTCATGTTTCGGGAAGTTGCATCTCAAGCCCTTACTGATGTTCTTTCTCATGAGAAGCAAGTTCGAAATTTAATCGAAGCCGGAGTGGCTCTGAAAAATGATGGTCTGAAAGTCGGAGTTTCGGTGTTAGAGCGTCGTGAGAGCTTGGTAAAAGCGGAAAATGCCGTGGCACTCGCATCACAAAATCTTGAAAATTTGACAAGTCTTCCTGTTTCGCCGGAGTCCAAATTCGCTCCGTATCGTTTCAAGTCCGGGCCGATCGTAGACGGTGATTTGGCTCTGGGAATCGCCGTCAAGAAACATCCGCTGATACAAGCTTTGTTTTTGAGACTGGACATGCAGAAGAAAGCCGTGAAAATCGCCCGGGGAGAAGCAAAGCCGACGGTAGGGTTCCAGTGGAATTACAACTCCGGAACTCAGTTTCAAGAAGACCAGTCCAACTGGGATGCTACCGTAGCGGTCGGCTATAACCTTTTCGACGCCGGCGAAGTGAAAAGCAAGGTCAGCGAGGAAAAGCGCAATTTGAAAAAGCAGCTTAATGAACTGGAAGATCTGAAACGCAAAATCAAGCTGGCCATTCAGAGCGCGATTCTTAAACTGAAGGAAGCGGACAGCCGACTGGCTCTTTCGACCAAAGCCGAGGAACAGGCACGTGAATCCATGCGCCTTACCGAGGTAAATAACAAGGAAGGAGCGGCTACGTCGCAGGATCTTTTGGACGCCGAGTCGGCTCTCGTTTCGGCGAGGAATCGTTTGGTTACGGCAAGTCTCGATAAATCCCTCGCGGAAGTATCTCTTTGGCACACCCTGGGATGCTGCGAACCGGCGGTGTTGAACGATCTTGATTTGCCGGCAGTGCCCGTTCCGCAAACGGCTTCATCTTCGCAATATCTTGGCGGCGGTTTGTAGATTCGAATTTACTGTATCGATAACATAGATACTCATTAAATAAATAACGAGGTTGCACAAATGCGGAATTTCAAGAACAATCGGGGCAAGAGATCGGTTTTTATCGGCGCGATGCTGATTGGCGCGGTTTTATCCGCTTCTCTTGCATGGGGTGAAGACAAAATGGTCGTTCGCCTCGACTTTCCGAAAAGATCAACGATCGTGAATTCCGAGCGGGCTACGGGGGAATTGGTGGCCCCAAAAAGAGCGAATCTTCAAATGAAAAATAAGGGGACGCTGGAAAAGCTCTATTTTGAGGAAGGAGACAGGGTCAAAAAGGGAGACCTTCTCGCCGCTTTGGAATTGGAAAATTTCAATTTGGCGGTGGATGCGGCCGAAAGACAGTGCGAAAGCGCGCTTGCGGCTACGAAATCCGCGCAGACCACGCTTGAAGTTGTACAGAGCGGTATTCGCCAGGCGCAGGTGCGGGTTGATGCGGCTGAAAAGGAATATGAGCGCGCAAAAAATTTGAAAGCGAAAGACAGCTTGACACAGCAACAGTTCGATCGCTCCGAGAGTGAATACAAACTCTCGATCGCCGCCATGGATATGGCGAAAAAACAGGCTCTACAAGCGCAATCCGGGTTGGAATTGTCGAGGGCTCAGGAACGGGTGGCAAAAGTCGGTTTGCAGACCGCGCAGCAGCGGCTCGATGATTCCAAGCTTTACGCGCCATTTGACGGATTGCTCGTAGCCCGTCCGGCGCTTGAACATGAAATGCCCGGCGACAAAACCGTAATCTACGGCATCATCGACGATTCACGGCTCGAACTGATTGCTCGCTTGCCGGAGCGCTTTCTTTCCTATGTCAAACCGGGTACCGAGATAAATTTTCGCTCCGCGCTTTCCTCCAAAGAGATCTCCGCCGGTGTTACAACGGTGCTTCCCAATATAGATCCCCAAAGTCGTTCGTTTACTTTCAAGTCACAAATCGATAACGCGGACGGAATATTCAGAAACGGAAGTTACGTCGATGTGAACGTCATTCTCGAAAAAAGCGAAAATGCATTAGTGCTTCCGGCTGAAGCGGTTAAAACGATTTCTGTGCCTGACGGCGATAAGATCGGTTCCGTTTTTACGGTATCGTCGGACAAAGTTAAAGAAATAAAAGTAAAGCTGGGAATACAAAAAAGCGGAATGATTGAAATCCGCGAGGGAATCGATGAAAAAACTCCCGTCGTAATTTCCGGAATTGAAGGCCTTAGCGAGGGAATGTCGGTTCAAGTTTCACCGGTGACTTCACATGGCGCCGCGGCGAAGGGTGACTGAAGATGATTCTGGCTGACACTTCGATCAAACGCCCCGTGTTCATGACCATGATCATTGTGGCCATGCTTATCTTCGGCTCGATTTGTTACGAGCGTCTCGGCATAGATTTGTTTCCCAATGTCGATCTTCCGATTATTACGGTTACATGCGTTTATCGGGGCGCAAGTCCTGAAACGATGGAAACTAAAGTCGTAGACAAAATTGAGGAAGAAATGTCGGCGTTGAGCGGAATTGATGAACTTCGATCCGTATCCGCTGAAAACATCTCTCAAATATACGCGGTATTTGATCTTGAGAAAAACATTGATGTCGCGGCTCAAGATGTTCGAGATAAATTGGCCGCCATTCGACGAGACCTTCCTGAAGCGATGGAAAATCCCGTCGTGGAAAAACTCGATCTTGGAGCGATGCCGATCATGACGTTGACGATCGCGGGCGACATTCCGATGCCCGCCCTATCGCGTTATGTAAAAGATACGGTTAAGGCGCGCATTCAAAGCATTGACGGAGTGGGTTCGATCAGGGAAATCGGCATGCGCGAACGCGAAGTGAAAATCTGGATAGATAATAATCGTTTGAACGCTAGACATTTAACCATTTCCGACGTCATCGGCGCGATAAAATCCAAAAATGTCGAAGTTCCGGGGGGAAAAGTTGAAAGCGACAAGTCCGAATTCATATTAAAGACAATGGGCGAACTTTCCGACATAGAAGATTTTAAAAGCCTTACCATAGCGACTTTTAATGGTATGCCGATCAGGCTTGCCGATGTCGCCGTCGTCGAAGACGGAATGAAAGATGAAAAAGTCGTGGGACGCCTTAACGGCAAACCAAGCATTGCGCTTCAAATCAGAAAACAATCCGGAAAAAATACGGTGAAAGTGGCAAGCGAGGTTAAGAAAGCGATCGCCGACTTACGCAAGGAAGCTCCCGTCGGTATTAAAATGGAAATTCCGATCGATACTTCTCCGTTTATCGAGGAATCGATTCATTCGGTTCAGTTTGATTTACTTTTCGGAGCTTTTCTCGCAACGCTGGTAATTTTGGTTTTCCTGCGTTCTTTCATATCGACGATTATTTCAGCCGTTGCCATTCCGACTTCGATTATAGCCACTTTTTCCGTCATGTACGCGATGGGATTCACGCTTAACAATCTGACGACGCTTGCCCTGTCTCTTGCCGTCGGAATGCTGATCGACGATGCTATCGTCGTAATTGAAAATATTTATCGACATACGGAGATGGGGAAAACGGCGGTTCAAGCCGCTTCCGATGCAACCGAGGAGATCGGTTTGGCCGTCATGGCGACGACTTTTTCAATCGTTGCCGTATTCGTGCCGGTGGCATTAATGAGCGGAATAGTCGGCAGAATGCTTTATCAATTCGGAATCACTGTTTCGGTCACGGTTTTGGTTTCGCTTTTCATCAGCTTTACCTTGACACCCATGCTTGCCTCGCGATTTTTAAAGAAGGAGAAAAACTCGAACTTTATTACGCGCGGAATTGAAAGCTTCTTGATATTTCTCGACAATGTGTACAAGTCGATTCTTCGAATTGCATTGAACAATAAATTCATCGTTGTAGCAATTGCCTTTCTTTCATTGCTGGCGGCAGCTTATTTCGGTTCCAAGCTCGGCACCGAATTCATACCAAAACAAGATAAGCATGTTTTTTCCGTAAATATTCAGACTCCGCCGGGAACATCGCTTGCCGGAACGAAGAGAGCCGTAAGCGAAGTCGAAGAAGCCCTGAATCCCATTAAAAAATACGTGAAGAACATTTTTTCAACGATTGCCGCCGATCCGTTCGAAGATGTCACGAAGGGCGAAATCACGGTCGATCTGGTGGATAAAAATGAAAGACCGATTTCTCAGGCGCAATTGATGGAAGAAGCTCGTGAAATCGTTTTAAAAATTCCCGGTTTGTATCGTTGTAACGTAAACGAGTTGTCCGACATCAGCGGAGGAGCGATCACAAACCAGCCGGTTCAATATACGATTCTCGGGTCCGATTTTAACATGCTGGCGAGTTTTTCGGCGCGTTTAACCAACATCATGCGAGGCCTGTCGGGCTTCGTCGACGTGGACACGTCTTACGAACCGGGAAAACCCGAACTGCGTTTGATTCTAACCCGCGATCGCATGGAAAATCTGGGTGTAAATCTATTACAGCTTGCCAATACGATCAACTTGTTGGTTTCAGGAGAACAGACGATTACTCAGTTCAAGGATGCCGGAAAACAATACGATGTCAAAGTTCGCCTATCCAAGAAATTCAGGGAATATCCGGAGGACATTTCGAACATTTTTGTCAGAACCCAGGATGGAAGAGACGTTGTTCGCGTATCCAACGTGGCGGAAGTTCGGCAAGATAACGGTCAAGCCCGAATCAACCGATTGAAACGCGCTCGGCAAATTACGCTCATGTCCAATCTGAAAATCGGAAAAAGCCAAGGCGAAGCCATGGAGGAACTGCGAAAGCATGCCGAAGAGATAATGCCGCAAGGTTGTCGCGGGCAATTTCAGGGAATGTCCAAGGAAATGGTACGATCGTTTCAAAGTTTGACACTGGCTCTATATCTTGCGATCGTTCTGATTTATATGCTTTTGGCGTCTCAGTTCGAGCACTTCATTCATCCGCTTACGATCATGTTGGCCGTGCCGCTTGCCGCGGTGGGCGCCGCTATTGCGCTCTTCATGATGAAAATGAACATCAGCATTTTCAGTTTGATCGGAATCATAATGTTGATGGGATTGGTCGTTAAAAACGGAATTCTCCTGGTGGAATTCATAAATCAGTGTCGCGCTAAAGGCATGGATGTGCAGGAAGCCATATTGACGGCGGGTCCGATAAGAATGCGGCCGATTTTGATGACGTCAGCCACTACGATCGGTGGAATGATTCCCGTTGCGATTTCCTCCGGCGCCGGTTCGGAAATGAGAGCTCCGATGGCCATAGCCGTCATTGGTGGAATGATCACGTCCACGGTGCTGACTTTGATCGTGGTTCCCGTGGTCTACTCGATCTTTAATTCCCTGTTGTCAAAGTTTCGCGATTAGGGCGCCTCAGGGAGTTTCTTCCATCTCGATGAAGACTTCTTCGCTCTTCTCGGATTTGGTCAAGACTTTGAATCGGGTTTCGGGAAGGAAGATGACCTCTTGGCCGTATCCTCCGAAATCGGGTATGGTGCGCCCTGTTCGGGAAATGATGGTGAAAAAGACCTGTTTTCTTTGGGACGGATGCGTTCCCTGGGTGAATTTCATCGCGGCGGGGGGGACCGAACTGGTACTCATGAACGAGCGTGATATAAAATACTCGCCGACGATGTACTTGGCCAGAACCTCGTTTTCGAGAGGGGTTCCCCGGTAGACTTTTTTCCCTGAGACGATGGTTTGGTCAGGGAGGCGATTGAGTGCCGAGGCCATGAGAATTGCGATCGCCATGATCGCTTCAGGGGATTTCTGACCGTACCCTTCTCCTCGAAGGAATCGATTGACCGAGTCGTAGCCCATTTCATTGCGGTAGAAGTCGAGCGTTGCCATCTCGACGGCGCCGGGCGGTGGTGGAGGAGGAACGAGAGCATTCTTGAGAGACTCCTCCCATTTGTTGACGAGTTCAGCCAGCAGTTGGCCGTCAAATGATGTCTTGGCGATTTCAAGGTTCTTTACACAATCGGCATCGGACAGGCGGATGGTTTTCCAGGGAGTGTTCGTGCCCGGAAAAAGCTCTTCCGCCCTCGAAAATTGGGAACATAAAACCATCGAAATGCTGATGACCAGTAATATTCGTCGAATATTCACGGAGTTCCTCCAGATTTGGAATTATGAATGTCGCCCAAGAAGTCCTTGGTTCTCCTCAAAGAACAAACCGGAAAACGGTGCTGATTAAAAAGCTTCGTTTTCCGGTCTGAAGATATTTCAATCGGGGCGACTGGACTCGAACCAGCGACCTTGTGGTCCCGAACCACACGCGCTACCAACTACGCTACGCCCCGTGAGAACAAATTGACTTTACCACATTTTATTCTCCACATCAAGAAATTCTCACTGAACCAGGGCAATTATTGAGTCCTGCCTTTCGAAAACTCCTCAAGCTCGGCGGATTACGGCGCTGGCGCCTAATCCGCCGTGAACTGAATGGAATTTATCGATTTCTAGTGCGTTTGCCCTGTTTTTTTCTCAAACATCGTGCAATTATTTTTCCTGGTGTGATATCATAAAGAGTTATGCAGGACGTTAATCCATCGCAGTTTGCTTCAGAGAAGTTGAAGACCACTTTCGCCCTCGGATTGGGAAGTAATTTCTTCACCGTATGCGGAATGTTGGTTGCTTTTATCATACTCTTCAGAACAGAGTGGCTTGACGGCTTTTGGAATCAAGCTTTTATGGCTTTTTGCCTGGGTCCGGTGTTGATGGGTGATGCGATCAACAGCTATGTTTTAGGAAGAATTAAGGTTGAAAGTAAAAAGGGGTGGCAAGATATACTCGTTACCGATGAAGGTAAAAAAGCCATATCAAGATTTTATTTGCTTTGGCGGGGTCTATCGCTTCTTTCCACGCTGCTGTTCAGCGCGGTTTTATTGACCAGTCTTTCGCCTGCACCGGGATACTGGCGTTATTTCAAATATGCATTTTTCGGAGTCTTCCCGCTTCACTTGTTGAGATGTTTGCATATGATTCAGGCTTATTATGCGCCTAAAGTTCGATCGTTCGGCGGGTGGCCTCTAATTAAAAAAGCCGCAGTACTCGGTTTCGTGTCCATAAGTTGGTTGTGCTGGTTATATTATAGAGCGGATCTGCCTTTTTCCTTCATGGGGTTCATACTTCACGGAACCGTATATTTTTCCATTTGTGCTTCGCTTCAACCGCTTCCGTCAAGATTTTCAATATTCAACCCCAGATCGGAACGGAACAGAAAAATCTCTTTCAATGTCGAATCGGTTTCTTCCGAGAATATAGTTGCCGAGCTGACTTTGATCATTAACCCTCTTGCTGCTTCATGGCGCTCGCAATTTGCTTTTGAGTCTCTTGGGTATCTCCGGATGCCTCTTTTGGAACTTCCATTATTTGAAGCCGTCGGCGAAGCTTTTCTTTCTTCCGAGAAAACCGAGTTGTTGCTGTTTCTAAAAACCAGTATTCGCGAGCGTGTTCACAGAGTTTTAATATCATGGTTTCCTGATAAAGTTCTTATTTCGACCGATTTCGGAGCAAATCAAGCAAGGTTTCCCGCGAATATCGCATATAAGAGCGTATCTCAAGAATGCTCTCAGGAAACTTTTCTGGACGCCCACAAATCGGTCTTTGCCGAGAAAGCTTTGCCGATAACCGTGCCCCCCTGGACTGAATTGGAAAAAATAGTTCAGGCGATGATTTGTTTTCTACAAAAGGAAGTTCCTCGTAGCGAAATCGTTCGAAACGAGATTCCCGGCACAACCGATTCTCGGCCGAATCAGCAGGAAGAACCTATCGATAAGGAAAAAAGTCCGAATATCGACGATAAAAATGTGTAGACTTTTTCATGATTGCGGGTATTCCCGTCAATGTGATGTTTGAAGGCAATTTATTCTTTAAGTAGGATTGTAATGGCGAAGTTCCTTTCAGGATTTAAATTCGATCTTAAGTTCAAGATATTTTTCTTTAATCTTATTCTTCTTGTTTCGGCAATATCGTTGATGACTTATTTCGAGTTTGTAAGGCAGCAAGATCTTACACGCAAGAATTTTGAAAATAAAAGTCAAACGCTGACCAAATCACTGGAAAATGTATTATATAAAGCTATTGCCGAGAATGATAAAGCAACGCTGGAATCGATAGCCCAAAAAATTACGTCACCCGAAATCGGGCAAAACGACATTATTTCTTTCTCGATAATGGACAATCAAAATCGGGATATCGCAGTTTCTCACCAGTCTTTTCCGCAAAAAGAGAAAGATCTCATTTTCTTTAAAACGGCGGAATTCTACTTTCATCCCATTAAACCTGCCGGAATCAGTCAGCCGGTAGGTACGACGAAAACAACCTTTTCCACCGAATTCCTTTCCCAAAAAGAATCACAAATAATTTATGAGAATCTGATGATCGGATTCTTCTTAGCATTTTTAGGATTGTTGGGTTCCATGATTCTTGCCGGCATTTTGAATCGTCCCCTACGTATTCTGGTTGAAGCCGCGAACAAGATTACGCAGGGCGAAACCGCCGCTAAAATCGAAGAAACACCGGAGGATGAAATCGGTATTTTGATTGCCACCTTCAATAAAATGGCGGAAACAATAGGAATCCATCTCGAAGATTTACGAAAAAAGAATCACGGTCTCGAAAGACGTGTTTTTGAGCTGTCCACATTGCATCAAGCGAGTCGGGTGATCAATTCGGTATTAAATCTCGACCAATTGTACGAGAGAATTGTCGATACGACCATTTCGGTTCTCGGCGGTGTGAAAAGCTGTTCCTTGATGCTTGTCGATAAAAAAACCAATGAATTCATCATAAAAATCGCCAAAGGATTGGATGTGGGTTTATTGCCTACAACGCGCAGGGTCTCCACCGACAAAGGAATCGCGGGAAAAGTATTTATTTCGGGCGAGCCGATTTTGTTGAACGACTTCAGCAGGGAAAGCGATACCAAGCTGCTTGAGGCGACGCCGGTCGTGAGAAGCTCGCTTTGCGTTCCGATTAAGAACACCGAGGAAGTGATAGGAATCATTTCAGCCGGCAATAAAGTTTCCGGCGAACCGTTTTCTCCGAACGATTTATTATTGCTCGAAACCTTGGCGGTTCAGTCCGGTATCGCGATAAAGAATGCGAAACTTTATCAGGATTTGAGAAGAAGAATGGTGGAACTCAACACTCTTCATGAGGTTGGAAAAAGTCTCAGCATCATTCTGGATATCGAGAAACTGCTGGAATTGGTATTGGATCAGACGACCAGGGTTCTTGGCGGTGTTAGATTCAGCTCGTTGATTCTTTATGATGACGAATCAGGGCTTTTGCAGGTTAAGGTTTCCAAGGGAATCAATCGTGATTTGGCGAAAAAACCGATAAAAATCGGCGAAGGCATCGCCGGAAAAGTCTTTGAGCGTGGCGAGCCTATCGTCATCAACAATATGGCGACGGAAGGCATGGCATTCCAGGATTCGAATTTCGTTTCCAAAAGCTCGCTGTGCGTTCCCCTAAAGATCAAGGAGCAGACGATCGGCGTGCTTTCCGTTTCCGACAAGCTGTCCGGCGAAAGTTTCGACGATAACGATCTCCATATGCTTGTAACGCTGGCTTCCCAGATCGCCATTACCGTGAACAACGCCAAGTTATATGAAGATCTCGAAGCCAGTTATCTTGCCGCCGTCAGAGCCTTGGCGAATTCGCTTGATGCCAAGGACCCTTATACCGCTGGCCACAGCGAAAGGGTCGCCATATTCTCGCTGGAAATCGGAAAGAAAATGACCCTTCCACCGGCCGATTTGAAAAATCTTAAAATCGGCGCGCTTTTACATGACATCGGAAAGATCGGAATCTCCGAAGCCATTATAAACAAGGCGACACGCCTGACTGAGGATGAATACGAACTGGTGAAAACCCATCCGGTCAGGGGTGCGGCGATCATCGAACCGGCAAAATTTCTGAAGGAAAAAGTTCCGTTGATAAAATTTCACCATGAAAGATACGATGGAAAGGGTTACCCCGACGGTTTGAAAAGTGAAAACATACCGCTTTTGGCCCGCATTGTTTGCGTCGCCGATTCCTACGATGCCATGACGAGCAAGCGGGCTTACAGGGATACCCTCGACAAGGAAACCGCGATTCAGGAATTGGTGAAGTGCTCGGGCACTCAGTTCGATCCGAAGATCGTAGCGGCTTTTCTGGAAGTTTTAAATGACGGTAAATATCTTGAAGAAATAGAAAAGCTGGCCGACAAATGATGAAAAAATGGACGCTTCTGAACACCGGAGAGGCTGAAATGGCATCTTTAGCCGCTGAAACGAAAATTCCTCTGATTCTATTGCGTATTATGTGGAATCGGGGTTTGCGGGACCCGGTCTCGATCGAGCGATATTTCGAGCCGCGAAGCCGTTCGTTGGCTTCCCCTTTCCTTTTGGAAGGAATTTGCCCGGCCGTGGATAGAATCTACAAGGCGATTGAGAGAGACGAAAGCATTCGTATTTACGGAGATCGCGATGTCGATGGAATCACTTCAACGGTTTTGCTCCTTGAAACTCTGAAAGTTCTGTGGAAAAAAGTCGACTTTACTATTCCGGTCATCGAAGACGGTTATGGTTTAAACCGGGAGTATCTTGATGTCGCCAAGCGTGACGGTGTTTCCCTTATCGTTACCGTCGATTGCGGCATCAGTAATGTCGATGAAATTGAATATGCGCGCGACTTGGGAATAGATGTCATCGTTACCGATCATCACGAACCGCCGCAAAATCTCCCTAAAGCCGTAGCGATAATCGATCCGAAGCTTTCCGGTTCGTATTTCCCGCAAAAAGATATGGCCGGCGTGGGCGTTTCTTTAAAACTTTCCATGGCGCTTGAATTGGTGAATTCCAAAGCCTTAACTCATCCGATTATTGCGTTTGATTGTGAAAGCGATGAGATAGACGCCGTCAAATTTTCCCCAAGGGGCGGATTCACGCCGATCAATAAAATCAATTCGCAATGTCTCATCGGAGCTACGCCTCTTTTTTTTACCCGAAAAGAAAAGGAAGCGCTCGAAATTTTTTTCCCGGAATTCAAACAGTTGTATGTGGACGGGCGTTGCTATCCGGCCATCTTTCTCTCCGAGCTGACGCAGGTTTGCACTCCCGATGCATCAGGCATGACGAAGAAGGAAATAGCTTCGGAAATGAGCATTTCACCTGATTTTTCGTCCGCGAAACGCTTGGTGATCATATATCTCAAATATCTTGAGGCGATGGAGCCGCAGATAAAATCGTTATGGCAAAGAGCGCTTGATGTTCTAACCATAGGAACGATAGCAGATATGGTTCCTATGAAGGGTGAAAATCGCACAATCGCCCAAATGGGGTTGAAATTCATCACGCGGACAAAGAGATTGGGAATGCTGGAATTGTTCTCTTTGCTTGGTTGGCATCAAAAATCGATAACCGAAAAAGAGGTCAGTTTTAATATCGCTCCGATACTGAATTCTTCCGGTCGACTGAAAAGCGCCGAGCTGGCGATCGATCTTCTGACGACCGAATCGCCGGCTCGCGCAAAATCCTTGGCTAAAGAATTGTTTGAATTGAACATCGAACGGAAACGGCTGGCTGAGGAATGCTATCGACAAGTTAAGGAATTCATGCGTGCTCAAAATAATGTCGATAAGGCAAAAATACTCATCGTGAATGCGCCGATTCATAACCAAGGCGTAACCGGCATTGTCGCTACACGTCTTATGCTGGATTTCTGCCGTCCCGTCGTTGTCCTATTGGAAGACCATGGACGATATCTCGGATCGGCGCGAAGTTACAAAAATATAAATATGATAAGCGCTCTTCATTCCTGCTCCGGAATTTTATCGAAATACGGCGGGCATATCGGCGCGGCAGGCCTTACTCTTGGATTCGAGAAAATCGAAGCATTTCGAAAATGTCTAACCGATTACGCGCAAAAGAATATTTCCGATGAAGATCTTCAAGCCGAGTGGCTGATAGATCAAGCGATAAACATAGATATGGTTGACGACACGTTTCTCGCCGATTTGACTAAATTCTCTCCATTCGGGATTGAGAATCCGCCCCCGCTCTTTGCAGGACGGAATTTTCAGTATTATGAAATAAGAAAAGTCGGCGAAGGGAAAAATCATTTGCGGTTTAAGTTTAGGAAATCAACCGGACAAGCTCTTTTCGGCATAGGCTTCAATCTAGGCAAACTTCTTTCCTCGGATTGTGTCGTCGACGGGATTTGCGATCTTGTTTTTACGGTTGAAGCCAATGATTACAATGGTACAAGAGTCCCTCAAATCGTAGTTTGCGACATTTTATTCCCGGCAAATTCTCTTTAAAGGAAATTGAGAATGGTGAACGTTAATCTACCCCCTCTGAATCGATATGATTTAACACGCCTGGACAACATGTGGTTGGGGCTCGTTTTGGAAGTCATCGCCGATTTGATCGAGCGGGTGGAAATGTGTGATTGTCAGGATTGCGTTCTTGATGTTGCCGCGATTGCGATGAACAGCTTGCCTCCGAAATATTGGGTTTCGGGAAAATTCAATGCATTTACTCCTCCCGATTCCTTTCTCAGTGATTCGGCCAACCGTCGGATCGCGGAAGAGTCGGTTTTAAGGGCACTTCGCTTGGTGGAAAAAAATCCCCATCATTAACCTGCCGAGCTTCGGTTTATTCGTCTAAGACTTCTTCCGGATTTCCCGTCGCCGATGATGCGGTATTTTTTTCTCCTTGAATTTGGCGCGTCGCCGTCGAGCTGTCGGGGTTTGCTTCCGAATCTGAATCGGTCGAAACAGATGCGGTATTTATTGCTTGCACCGAATATGTTGATACTCCCTCCGGTGGCGAATCTAACGGGACCTGCGAAGCGACCTGAGGGTGTGTTTGCGAAATAGCCGTTGATGAAGTAGTCGGTTGTGTGATTTCCGTGCTGTTCGGCAGGGAAAGAGGTGCGGTGCCGATTTGACGATCGAGGATGTGAAATGTCGAAGAAGCGGGAAAAGGTGCGGTCGATAGGGCATCATAAATCCATTGTTGCAAAGCTTGCGGTTCTAATTGCATTTCAGGCGTATCGTCCCAGAGAGATTTGTCGATGGGAAAAGCTCTTAGGGATTTATCCGGCTGCACCGGCAGAAAATCCCCGGGAGATACGACGAGTTCATCGATTTGTCGCTCGGCTTTCATTACCCCATTGAGAAGCTTGGTTGCGGTCAGGCCTTTGCAGGAAACCAGCTCAAGTGTTCCGGAAGAGGTTTCCAGCGTGATTTCGTCGGTGTTTATGATGAAAGATTGTTGGGATGTCGGCACCGAGATTTTCGCTATTCCGGAGTGCATGAATATACCGTTTTGATTAAGAGTGATTTTCGATTTTTTTCGCAATGTTATCGCTGACCCGGTTAAATGATTAATCGCGGAATCTTCCTTGGCCAGATACATTTTGTTGAGATCGATAATCGCACCTGAGGCCAACAAGACGTTTTCTTGAACATTTAGAAGAGATCCGTTCGTTAGTGATATTTCTCGAAGCTTGATATCATTACGAATATGATTTTCTTTTGAAATCATTTTGATTCGGATGACGCCCCCGAAAATGGCTATACAAAGCAAGGCCGCGAAAGCAAATGAGAGTTGCCGGGATTCGAGTTGGAATAAGCGTTGAAAGTATGATCGGAATGAAAAAGCCGGTTTTTGTGCGATTTTGACAACGGGCGAAGGGGTTGTACAGGGATCGAACTCTTTGAAAAAAACCTTTAATTTACCCATCATGGCCCGATGTTTGGTGAATTCCACGCGGCAAGATCGGCAGGCAGCTAAATGCTCCTCTATTTCTCGATTTTGAGAAGAGGTCGTCTCATTCGAGCCGAAGTCGGCAAGCAGATCTTTAATCATCCGGCAGTTCATGATACGCTCTCCCGTAATCGTCGGAGGGTCCGCGAGGCTCTTTGTCTAACGGCTGTCTCAGGCATTGTTACGATCTGTGAAACTTCGCGAAAAGAAAGATCTTCAATATAACGCAACCAAATGATCTGGGAATCGAGCGGCGAAAGTTTTTCTAGAATTGCTTTGATATCGTAGTTGGTGAGGCTGTCACCCCATTCGTAACTTTGTGAAGCTGGGAAAACGCTTTCGATTTTCTCGAGATCTACTTCGGTGATTTTATTTTTTCGAAGGTTGTCAACGCAAACACGAAAAGTTATCTGAAGAAGCCATGATTTGAATCGTTCCTGATTTCTCAACGTGTCTAGAGCAGTGTAAGCCCTCATAAAGACCTCTTGGCATATGTCCTTGATCATTTCGGCTTCCTTGAAAAAGCTCCAGATGCTGATTTGTACAAGTCTTTCATACCGAGTCATCAAGGGCGCAAAATAATCCTTTCTCCCCCGGCAGACATATTCAATTAAGGTTTTATCGTCAAGATCGTTTATTTCACATAGCTGCATTCGCTGTTCTCGGAATTAATACAAACCATCGGGTTTTAGAAACCCCCATCGACAATAGATGGGGGTTTCGGAATAATATTTATTGAATCGCTTATTCGCCGGAGTCGCTGCCTTCAATGGTTTCTTCGGGATTGCTTCCGCTTTCGGTTGAGGTTACCGAATCTCCTGTTGAAAGGGTTGATGTGGCTGTTTCGAGGCCGTCAGGAGGCATCGGGGGCTTGGGTAATACTTCGGGCGGGATTTGAACGATCTTGCCGTCCGCATCTTTTACTACGAGGCGGCCGTTTTCGTCTTTTGCGGTTGTATAGCCTTTTTCCGTGGCCCATTCGGTGATTTTAGTTTCGATATTAGCGATCATTTCCGTATCCGATGCGGTATTGCCGCCCATTTTCGGGGGCCGGTGACCGCCGCGATCCGGGGGTGCCGGCAGAACTTCGGGAGGAATTTTAACTTCCTTGCCGTCACTGTCTTTTACTACGAGTTTTCCGTCCGTGTTTTTCTCGGTCGTATAACCTTTTTCCGTAGCCCACTCGGTGATTTTAGCTTCGATATTAGCGATCATTTCCGTATCTGATGCGGTGTCGCCGCCCATTTTCGGGGGCCGGTGACCGCCGCGATCCGGGGGTGCCGGTAGGACTTCGGGAGGAATTTTAACTTCCTTGCCGTCACTGTCTTTTACTACGAGTTTTCCGTCCGTGCTTTTCTCGGTCGTATAGCCTTTTTCCGTGGCCCATTCGGTGATTTTAGCTTCAATATTCGCGATTGATTCCGCGCCTGATGCGGTATTGGTGCTCATTTCGGGGGGCATTGGCGGGGGGTCGGGTCCGCCGCGCCCCGGGGGGGGTGGGAGGGATTCGGGAGG
>Ga0074199_1000902_pt1 | contig 34325 bp, 21 predicted proteins | sample EPASupsiteSAE347_FD_64528 | JGI IMG/M metagenome (GOLD analysis project Ga0074199, IMG submission 64528) | Bioremediated contaminated groundwater from EPA Superfund site, New Mexico - Sample SAE3-47 | ecosystem: Environmental > Aquatic > Deep subsurface > Groundwater > Contaminated ... | reverse complement strand
CTCTTTGAACGACGGGATTTATTGGCCTTGCTCAAGCCGCCAGAGCCACAACTCGTTGAATGTAGGCAGTTTTCTCTTTTTTAAAAACTATAAGACAGCAATGAGGAAAAATATATTTTTCCCCTCGCAGTCTGGCTAGTAAAGATCAAAAAAAAATCTGCCTCCTTTTTCGGTTTAGGAAACAAAAAAATTATGAATTTAATATGGTGGGAAAAGACGGTTGAATACAAATTTGTGATGCTCTTATCTAAATCAAACAAGCTATTTTTGGCTCCTCTAGATGGCAACCACGAACGCGCCGGTGACACGATATTATCAAGCCACAACAGATGGGTTCTTATCGAATTCAAGAAAGATAAAAGCAGCATTCAAGATGAAAAGACAAAATTTCTGAAATATGAAGCCGCAAAGAGCGAACTGGGGTTAATTGATGGTCATCACCATTTAATATATGGCCAACTCACCAACAACAACCCGCAGGAACTAGCACTTTGCGGTGAAACATATTTTTCCAAACAAGCTCTCCGCAGTTTGGATGAAATTCTCTCAAGTGGTACAGGGATTAATGAGTTTTCTAATTATATAAAACAATTCACTAAATACAAAAAATCACCACGAGGGGGTAGTGGCGGAGGGCTTGCGATAAATGACTATTCTCTCGTCGCGGGTATCAACAATGACAACAAAGTCGTTGAGTGCTTCAACCTAGCCGAATTTCAACGTTCCCTTGGCCTTGAGTTACGACAAGAACAGCATTTGACAAGAGGCTATGATGGCCCATCACGTTAACGAATTCTGATGTAATGGAAAAAGGGGACAGGTTTATTTCCCCCCGTGTTTGGCTGAAAAAATCACAAGAACAACTCTTTCCCACTTTTTTCTGTTATCGGAAGTAATCATGGAATTTTTCGAATTCGCCAACATCCTGACCTCCCAGGAAAAAATCAGGAACAAGCTGTCCATCGACACCCTCCCCTTCTTTTGCGAAGAGATAGAGGCGGTGGATGAACCGGAGGAGTTGGGGAGGGTCATTTACTTCCGCCACTGGGGCCGTTTTCACCTCCGGCAGGAAGAGGTCATGGGCGGGGTCCGTTTTTCCGTGCCGGACTGCCCAAACGCCTTGGCCTGGACCGTGACCACCGGCTATCTCCCCTACCCAGAAAAGATTGTCCTGCATGCCACCATCAACAGGCTTGAGCACGATCCTGAATTCATCGCCGCTACCAAGGCGCTCCTGACCACCTTGAAAACCGGCTTGGAAAAAAATTTCCACAGCGAGCCTGCCAACGCGGAGCCCCGCCCCTTTCTGATGGCGGACTTGCGCAGCAATCCCTAAAGCACTTCTCCAGCCTGGCTCCCCATCGACATACTCTCCTGCGAGGCGCCATGAAGCACAAACCGCAAAAGCCAGTGGTTCCCCGCACCGCCCAGGAAACAACCCGTCATGCCATCATCGCGCTTCTCGGCGAGGGGCCTGTATCGGCAAAGGATATCTCCATGGCGGTCCATCTTCCGGAAAAAGAGGTCTACTCCCATCTCGAACATATCCGCCGCAGCCTGCACGCCACCGGCGCGGTGCTTACGGTAACCCCGGCCGAGTGCCGGGCATGTGGATTCGTTTTTGCCAAGCGCGACCGGATGACGCCGCCCGGCAAATGCCCGGTCTGCCGCAGCGAGGCGATTGACGATCCGCTTTTCAGCATTCGGGGGATGCAGGAGCATGAGCCTGATTGACACATTGCGATTTCAGCAATAGACTGCACTGAGAATAACACCACTTTCCCCAACGGGAAAAGTTCACTGAAACAGTCCCAACGGAGCCTCTGCCCATGCCAGTGTTCGACCCCTACACCCCGATCTTCTGGCAACGCATCGCCGTGGCCATTATCTGCGGCGGCATCATCGGCCTGGAGCGCCAGCTGCGCGGCAAACCAGCAGGCATCCGCACCAGCATCCTGATCTGCCTCGGCACCGAGGTCTTTGTCGCCCTGGGCGCTCTGATCACCGCGGACACGGGCGCCGACCCCAGCCGGGTGGTGGGCCAGGTGGTCACCGGCATCGGCTTTCTCGGCGCGGGCGTGATCATGGCCAAGGAGGGCTTGTTGCAGGGAGTTACCTCGGCGGCGGTGATCTGGATGCTGGCGGCCATCGGCTCGGTCATCGGCCTGGGCCATGAACATGCCGGGGTTGTTTTGGCCGTGCTGACCGTCGGGGTGCTGACCGGAGTCGAGCTGCTTGAAACCAGCTTTCTTCTGCTGCGCGAAGGGGTACACCCCCCGCATCTCCCTTTTAAGCGGCGGCGCGACGACAATCAGGATCAGGAATAACCCATCCCCGGATCAGCACGCTACCAGCCATGATCACCGTGGGGCGCCAGTGTCCGCTCGCATCCGTTGCCTGGACTCCGTTTCCAACCGCGGCAGAAAAATGGCAAGCAGACCGATAGCGGGCAGATACGAGCACAATTGATACACATAGGCAAGGCTGGTGATATCAGCAAGATGCCCCAGCACCGCGGCGCCGATTCCCCCCATCCCAAAGGCAAAACCAAAAGACATCCCCGCCACCGTGCCGACCTTGGCCGGGAGGAGTTCCTGGGCATAGACCACGATTGCCGGGAAAGCCGAGGCCAGAATCAGCCCGATGAACACGCTGAGCACCCCGGTCCAGAACAGATTGGCATACGGCAGGGCCAGGGTAAAGGGAAGCACCCCCAGAATCGAGGCCCAGATCACCACCTTGCGGCCAAAACGATCCCCGACCGGCCCGCCGGTAAGGGTGCCGACCGCCACCGCGCCGAAGAAAACAAAGAGATGAAGCTGCGCGCTCTGCACCGGGAGATGGAACTTATCCATCAGATAAAAAAGATAATAGCTGGACATGCTGGCCAGGTAGAAAAATTTTGAAAACATCAAGGCCAGCAGCACCGCCAGGGCAAGCGCCACCTTGCCCCGGGGCAGCTCCATCCGGGGCGCACCACCGCTGGCGCGGGACTTGAGGCGCATCAGCCCATGCCTCTTGTACCAGTGACCGACCTGGATAAGGAGATAGATACCGAGCAGGGCCGCGAGGGAAAACCAGGCCAGGCTTGTTTGCCCATGCCGCAGCACGATAAGCGCGGCAAGCAGAGGGCCAATGGCCGAGCCGGCATTGCCTCCCACCTGAAATAACGACTGCGCCAACCCATGCCTGCCCCCCGAAGCCATCCGCGCCACGCGGGACGATTCCGGGTGAAACACCGACGAACCGGTTCCCACCAAAGCCGCCGCCAGCAACAGCACCGGAAAACTCCCGGCCTGGGAAAACAGCACCAGCCCCACCAGGGTGAGACCCATGCCCACGGCAAGGGAATAGGGCCTGGGATTGCGGTCGATAAAAAAACCGACCATGGGCTGAAGGATCGAGGCCGTGCCCTGAAAGGTGAGGGTGATCGTGCCGATCTGGGCAAAGCTCAAGCCATAGTTGTTCTGGAGCAGCGGATAGATCGCGGACAACAGGGTCTGCATCATGTCATTGAGCAGATGACACACACTGATCATAATCAGGATGATGAAGGCTGTTTTTTCGGCTGGCGGCTGAGCGCCTACAGGGGTCGGACTCACGGGGCTTTCCATCATGGCGGCTACGAAAGGGAAGTAAAACACTCTATTTTTTTCTGATTACCACTAATTTTCAGCCAGTTTTTCCCGTCATTCCGGCGAAAGCCGGAATCCAGAGAAATTCGCTACCTTGCCTGGATTCCGGCTTTCGCCGGAATGACTTGTTCGCAGTAGTGAGCCATTGATACAAAACACGCACAATCAACTGATTGGCGCATGGCACCCGCGTGCGGACTGAAGTTCGATGGTAATCAGAATTTTCCTGACAAGGCCAAATATACTCCTGCCTGCCGCAGTTGTCGCGCACAAAGAAGGGGTGCGCGGCGACGGCAATCTTGATCAGCACGAAGCTCCAGCCCCGGGATTATCCGTTTTGCTCCCCCGCTGTTTCTCTGCTACTATTGTTGCAGGCGGTCCGGATTGCATCCGTGGCCCGGCCTGGACCAAACAGGAGAAACACTAATGCAAGATGTGCTGACCACCTGTGTTTACTGCGGTTGCGGCTGCGGCCTGTATCTGCATGTGGAGGATGGCTTGGTTTGCGGCAGCCAGCCCAGCCGCCACCACCCGGTTTCCCGCGACAATCTCTGCGTCAAGGGCTGGCACATCCATGAATCCATCAACCATCCCGACCGGCTCACCACCCCGCTGATCCGCAAGAATGGCGTGCTTGTCCCAACCACCTGGGAAGAGGCCCTGGATTTCACCGCCCAACAGCTCGGGAGCATCCGCGACCAGCATGGCGGCACAGCCATCGGCGTGCTGGCCTCGGCCAAGTGCACCAACGAGGAAAACTACCTGCTGCAAAAGTTCGCCCGCACCGCGCTTGCCACCAACAACGTGGACCACTGCGCCCGGCTCTGACACGCCCCCACGGTGGCAGGTCTTGCCACCACCTTCGGCAGCGGGGCCATGACCAACTCCATCAACGAGATCGAAAACGCGGAGGTGATCCTGGTTTCCGGCTCCAATACCACCGAGGCCCACCCCCAGGTGGCCCGGAGGATGCTGGACGCGGTGGACCACGGCGCCAGGCTGATCGTCATCGACCCGCGCCGCACCCGGCTCGCCGAATGCAGCCATCTTCACCTCGCCTTGCACCCCGGCACCGACATCCCCCTGCTCAATGCCATGATGCGGGTGCTTTTGGACGAGGGGCTGGCCGACGACCTGTTCATCGAGATGCGCACCGAAAACTTCCTGGCCCTGCGCGACATGCTCAATCGCCTGGATCTGGAGGAGACCGCCGGACTCACCGGCGTACCCCTGCCCCTGATCCGCCAGGCAGCCCAGCTCTATGGCCGGGCCCGCAAGGCGGTGATCTGCTATTGCCTGGGTGTAACCCAGCACGTCTGCGGCACCGAAAACGTGCAGACCATCGCCAACCTGGCCATGCTGGCCGGGCACATCGAAAAGGAAGACACCGGGGTCGACCCGCTCCGGGGCCAGAACAACGTGCAGGGCGCCTGCGACATGGGGGCGCTGCCCAACATGCTGCCCAGCTACCAGGCCGTGGCCAACGAGGATTTCCGGGAGAAATTCGAACGGGGTTGGGGGGTGGGTTTGCCGGAAGCCCCCGGCCTGACCCTGGTGGAGATGACCCACGGCGGCGCGCAAGGGTCGATCCGGGGCATGTTCATCATGGGCGAAAACCCCATGCTCAGCGACCCAACCCTGACCAAGGTGGAGGAAACCCTGCGCGGCCTCGATTTCCTGGCGGTGAGCGATATCTTTCTCACCGAAACGGCGCGGCTCGCCCAGGTGGTCTTCCCTGCCGCCTGCTTTGCCGAAAAAAGCGGCAGCTTCACCAACTCGGAGCGCAGGGTGCAGATGGTGCGCCAGGCCGTACCCCCGCCGGGTGAGTGCCGGGCCGACAGCGAGATCATCATGGAACTCTCCACCCGGTTGGGCTATGCAATGGAATACGATGCAAGCTCCGAGGTGATGGAGGAGATCGCCCTGCTCTCCCCCATCTACGGCGGCATGTACCACGACCGGCTGGACCAGGGCTGGGGATTGCAATGGCCCTGCTGGGACCGCAATCACCCGGGCACCCCCTTCCTGCACAAGTACTACTTCACCCGGGGCAGGGGCCACTTCATGCCCGCCAACCACACCCCGCCCGGCGAAGCGCCCGGCCCGGAATACCCGCTGCTGCTGATGACCGGCCGGATCTACCACCACTACCACACCGGCACCATGACCCGCAAAAGCGAGCGGCTGACCAGGGAATGCGATCACGCGGTGCTCCAGATCAATCCGGCGGACGCCAAGAACCTTGGCCTGCGCCAGGGCGAAACGGTGCGGCTGATCTCCAGGCGGGGCGAGATCACCCTGGCCGCCACGATCACCGATCAGGTGGAGCCGGGCATGGTGTACACCACCTTCCATTTTGCCGAAGCGCCCATCAACCGGCTCACCAACGATGCCTTTGACACCGGCTCGGGCTGCCCGGAGTACAAGGTCTGCGCGGTGCGGGTGGAAAAGATAAGTAGTTAATCCCATTGACCCGCAGCCGAGCACCGGAGAGGCTGCCGAAAAGGGATTTGCACTGTTTGAGCGCAGCGAGTTTGCAAAGCCCCGGCAGCATCGAGGAGCGCAGGGTATCCCGCCTTCGGCGGGACAAGGGACACAGGGTGCCCTTTCTTTGGTTCGTTTCTTTGGGCACGCAAAGAAATGAACAGAAAAGCGAAGTGTCTTTTTCGAACTGCGGAGATTATTTGGTAATCAACAAAAGGAACCGCCCATGCCCCACGCATCCGACACCACCCACAGCCACCTTCTGAAAAAGGATCACCTGAAGGGGTTCCTGCGCAAGTTGACCAAGGAGTACCGCTTGGTGGCGCCGGTGCGCAACCGCCACTCCGATGTGCTGTTCACCGTGATCGACGATCTGGACGCGGCGGAGATCGAACTGACCGAGCCGCCGCAGAACTCGCTCAAGCAGTTCTTCCTGCCCCAGCAGGAGCGGCTCTACACCTATACAACCAGCCCCGAGGGCTATGATTTCCGCCCCACCCGGACAACCATCCCGCCCACCGTCTACTTCGGGGTGCATCCCTGCGATCTTTCCGCCGTGCTCTACATGGATGTGATTTTTTCCCGCGGGCAGCGCGATCCCTTCTACCTGCGGCGCCGCCAGGGCTCGGTGCTGATCGGGGTTAACTGCAACTCCCCGGCCCCGAACTGCTTCTGCAACGCCACCGGCTCCGGCCCCTTTTTGGAGATGGGCAGCGACCTGCAGCTCACCGATCTGGGCGACCGCTTTCTGGTGGAGATTGGCCGGGCGCCGGGCCAGGTGCTGATCGAACGCTGGCAGGGTTTTTTTTCCCCCTCCGCCGACAAGGACCGAGCCGCCCATTACCAGACCTTTTTGGAGGCGCGCGGCCGCTTCAGCCGCCAGGTGCATGTGGAGCAGGCCATCCGGCGACTTGAGGCGGACACGGTACCGGAGCAGGTCTGGACAGAGCTGTCCCTGCGCTGCCAGGACTGCGGCGGCTGCGCCTATATCTGCCCCACCTGCACCTGCTTCACCATCGGCGACCAGCAGCTCGACACCGCCAGCGGCCAACGGCTGCGGAGCTGGGACGCCTGCACCTTTGCAGGCTTTACTGGTATGGCCGGGGGGCACAATCCGGTGCAGGCCAAAACCGGCGCCATCCGCCAGCGCTTTACCCACAAGCTCCGCGACGACGTGCGCCAAAACGGCAGGCCAAGCTGCGTGGGGTGCGGCCGCTGCGTGGGTATCTGCTTCGGCGGCGCCGACATCGTCCGTTTCGTGGAGCGCGCCTGCCAGGGCAGCCTGTAAACACCGACCATTAACCAGCAGAGAAAAAACATGCCCCAGTCCATTACCGATATCTACCTGCCCAGACAGGCCAAGGTGGAACGGATCGAGGTCGAGAACTCCCAGATCTCCACCTTTGTCCTTGCCTTTTGCGACCGCTCGTACAACGACGGTTTCCGTTACCAGCCCGGCCAGTTCATGCTGGTTTCCATGCCCCATTGCGGGGAAGCGCCCATCTCGATCTCTTCCACTGCCACCCGGCCGGGGAATATCCACCTCAGCGTCCGCCGGGCCGGAAAACTCACCATTGCCATGCACGGGCTGCGGGCCGGCGACACCATCGGTTTGCGCGGCCCCTACGGACGCCCCTTTCCCATGGAGCAGCTTGCGGGAAAAGACCTGCTGTTCGTGGCCGGCGGCATCGGCCTGGCGCCCTTGCGGGCGGTGGTCAACACCTGCCTGGATCAGCAGGACCGGTTCGGCGCGCTCACCGTGCTCTACGGCAGCCGCACCCCCTCGGACATCGCCTTTCAGGGTGATCTTGGAGTGTGGCGGAAACAAGGGGTGGATTGCCGCCTCACCGTGGATGCAGCCGAACCGGGCTGGGATGGACCGGTGGGTCTGGTCACTTCCCTGATGGACACCCTGACCCCGGACCTGGACAAAAGCACCGCCCTGATCTGCGGCCCGCCCCTGATGTTCCGGGCGGTTTTGCGCAGGCTGGCCGACATGGGCTTTGGCGACCATCAGGTGCTTACCACCATGGAGCGCCACATGAAATGCGGAGTGGGCATCTGCCGCCATTGCCACATGGACGGCAAACTGGCCTGCGTGGACGGCCCGGTCTTCAGCCTGGCCGAATTGCGGAAGCTGAAGATCATGGAACTGGATGGCTGAAAACGCACGCCATGATCCCGGATAACCAACCGCCATGGCTTGACCAATATTCCTCTTGCTGTACTAGAGTATTTATTCTAAAATAGAATAAATACTCTAACGCCAGGAGGAAGCCCCATGAACGTACTGCTCATCCAGCCCCCCAGCCACAATCCTCTTATTGATCAATTTTTCTTGTTTGAGCCGTTGGCCTTGGAATATCTCGGAGCCGGTCTCAAACTGGACGGCCACACCGTGGAACTCCTTGATGCCAGGCTGGAACCGGATATCGAAAAGGCTTGCCACAGGTTTCAACCGGATATGGTAGGTCTTACCGGTTTCACCAGCCACGTCAACATCATCAAGGGCATTGCGACCCGCCTCAAGGCCATTTTCCCGGAACTCTTCGTTGTGGTGGGAGGGCACCATGCCACGGTGCAGCCGGAAGATTTCAACGAACCGGATATTGATCTCGTGGTCATCGGCGAAGGGGTTTTCACCCTGCGCGAGATCGTCGCTGCCTTGCAGACGGGTACACGCCTCGCGGAGATCACAGGGATCGCGGTCCCGTGTTCCGAGGGCATGGTGTTCAGCCCGCCACGGCCCTACACCGATCTGAACGACCTCCCTTTTCCCGACCGGACGCTGACCGTCCGCCACCGGAAGCGTTATTTCAGTGAATGGTTCAAGCCCCTGGCCTCGGTGCGCACCTCGCTGGGCTGCACGGCCCGCTGCAACTTTTGCGCCCTCTGGTCCATCACCGGCGGCAAATACCTGCGCCGCGATCCGGCGGCAGTGGTGGCTGAACTCAAGACCATTGCCGAGCCGAATGTTTTTTTCTGCGATGACGAATCCATGTGCGATGCCAAACGGATGGACCGGCTGGCCGACCTGATCCGGGAAGCGGGTATACAAAAGAACTACTTTCTCTACGGCCGGGTGGATACCATCATCAACCACCCGGAGCTGTTCGCCAAATGGGCAAAAATCGGCCTGGCCCAGGTATTCGTGGGCATGGAGGATTTCTCCGACCAACGGCTCAAAACCATGAACAAGGGGATAACCACGGCGCAGCAAGAACAGGCCGTGACAATCCTTGATGGGCTGGGAATCATGATGTACGCCTCCTACATGGTCAATCCGGACTACAGCCGTGCGGACTTTCGCAATTTGCTGGCCTATGTGCGACGCCTGAAGCACAAGTACGCCACCTTCACCGTAATGACCCCCCTTCCCGGCACCAAGCTGTATGCCGAACGCTATGAAGAGATCAGCAGCCACAAACCGGAGCTGTACGACATGGTCCATGCCCTGCTTCCCACCACCCTGACCCCGGCGGAGTTTCATGGCGAGATGGCCGACCTCTGGGCCAAGGCAGTGCCGTTTTACCGGATAATCCCCACCCTGGCCCGTTTCGGGCTGCAAGGCATGCTCCAGCGGATACGGTTGTTCGGCACCGTGCTCAAAAAGATTCGCCTGGCCCATTTGGATTATTGAAGCAGGAGGCTTTACAATGGTCATCGTTGTCTCTGTCTGGTAACATATCCAATTATGAAGACCCGAGACAAAATCATCGAGACAGCCCTCCAGCTCTTCAACGAGCAAGGCACCAAAGGGGTGACCACCAACCATATCGCCGCTGCGGTCGGCATCAGCCCGGGCAATCTCTACTACCATTTCCGCAACAAGGAAGACATCATCCGCGCCATCTTCGAGCAGATGGACGCCTACGGCCTGGAACAGTACCAGATGGTCCTCGACAAGTTTCAGCCCGGCACCCTGGAAACCATGGAGCAGACCTTTGCCATGATCCAGGCGTACAACTGGCGCTACCGGTTTTTCAAACGCGAACTGACCTCCCTGATCTTGACCGATCCGCTCCTCAAGGAGCGTTTTCTCCAAACCCACCAGACCATGCTCACCGTTATCCGGCAATTCAACGACTGTTCCGTTGCCACCGGAACCTTAAAGCCCATGCCCGAAAAGGAGATAGCCCTCTTTACCGAAGAGATCTGGCTGGTGGCCCTTTTCTGGCTCAACTACCTGGAGGTAGGGGGGGAAGAGGTCAATGACGAGACGCTCCGAAGGGGCATTGACCTGCTGCGAAACATGATCAGACCGCACCTCACAAAGAAGGCCTTGACCGAACTGGCACAACGGGAAGGGATACCCTTGCCTGAAACAAAGCACAAGCCGTCCTTCCTTCCCGGTTTTCTCCGCTCCCCTTCATAAAAAAACGGGAGGTGCGAACACATTGCACCTCCCGTTGAAACCTCTTCTGCCCTACTGTTTGCCGCGTTTATTTATCGGCTGCTGCCTTAGCGGCCACGGTCATGATCCTTGCCGAGCCGATAGCTGACCCTGAAGCCCCGCCACGTTGCGGGAATGACCGGATTCATCCGCGGATCCCCGCCCCGCACCTGTAAGTCCAGAATCTCTTCCACCCAGACCCGGTACATCCACGCCGCCGCCCCGGTATACCAGGACCAGCCCCCCTGCCCTATCCGTCCGGGCAACCATGCGCAGCATTCGCACCGCCCGCTCGCCCTCCCCTTTGTGCGGGCCATGACCATCCAAATGGCGGCGTGCGTGTACTGCCCTCCGTTCTCTCGCACTCCGGACGGATACCCCTGATGCAGCCGGACGAGGGTTCGGATGTTTCAAAGAGATTAAAAATTACATTTTTGGATTTTCCATCTCACAAAAAGACAACATTTTTGAAATATTCCAAGAACCGCAGACCGTCGGAAACCACAAAAACAACGCGTTACAGCGCTGGCACACATTTTGCTTTTTAGGAAATACTTAAATTCCTTTAATGCTCCATTCCACCAAGAGATAACCCCAGAATATTTTCGCAGGAATCACCATGACCATAACCCATAAGACCTTTGCAAATTATCTGTTTTTTTTCGGAACCGTTCTGCTCATCCAGGTGGTCCACTATCTGCACTTCTCTTCCGTCATCGGCGCCGGGGTCTTTTTGCTGCCGGATAACGCCAATGCCTTGCCATCCTTGACCGCCGGGTCGGCCACCTCTTCCGCGGGGCTTCTAAAAATGCAGTTCCATCTTCTGGGTGGCATAGGGATAACCCTGCTTGCCGGCATAGGGAGCTTTGTCGGCATCAGGATGCCGCTGAAACGATTTCTCCGCGAAACCTCCAGTACCTTGGACGACATTGCCGGCAAAATGGATGGGACGACCTACCACGTCCGGACCACGAGCTATTCCCTCGCGGACGTGGTTTCTCGAAAGGCCACGGCCCTGGCCCAGATGGTTTCCTCCCTTCAGGAAGTCGCGGCCAGGACCACAAGCAACGCAGTAGATGCCCTGCAGGCAGACAACCAGATCCATGAAGTAACCTCGGAAATTGAACTGGCCCAATCGGTCATGGCCCGGCTGAGCCAGTCCATGCGTGACATATCCTTGGCAAGCAGCGAAGCAAGCCTGGTTATCAGGGAGATAAATTCCATTGCATTCAAGACCAACCTGCTTGCCTTGAACGCCGCGGTTGAGTCTGCCCGAGCCGGAGAAGCAGGGGCGGGATTTGCCGTAGTGGCGAACGAAGTGCGCAACCTGGCCCTTGAAGCAACAGAATCTTCCCGGAGAACGGAGGAAATCCTTGAAAGCAACGCTGTCCGGGTTAAAATAGGAGAAGAGACAGCCGTTCAGGTGGCGAACATCTTTGCGGAAGTATGCACCCGGATGGACACGGCCAAGAAAAAGATCAGCGAAATTGCACGGGCCTGCGAAGAACAAGCCGCCGACATAGAGCAGATCAACCAGGCGGCCCTGGAGATGGAAAACCTTACCGCGGAAAATGAAACAAGCGCCTCCTCCACAGCCCAAGCCTCCGAGGAAATAAGCAATCAAAGCGAGGCCATGCGCCTTTTCATCGGCGAACTCATCCAGCAGGCGGAAGGACACGGCAACGAGGATGCAGCGCAGCTCTCCCAGATTCGCGGGGAGCTTGTCACCCTGGCAAGATCGCCGGCCTTGTCAAATTCCGGGCCGCAGCATACTGCCGCGCTCTGCCGGTTCATGACCGGACACGCGAGCGTCCAGGCAGTCTACAGCTGCAGCCATGACGGCTCTTTTATATTTTCCAAGCCGGCAGCCGGAATCAAGGATGCCCGGGTGCGGCCCTGGTGGCAAAAGGCCATGGAGGGCAAGGTCTATCTCTCTCCCCTTTATATCTCCGCCATTACGGACAAGCCCTGCCGGACCCTCTCCGCCCCCATCAAGACGGCGGCTGGCAACATTACCGGTGTAGTGGGAGTGGATTTCAGCAGCTGATAATCCTTGCCTGCTTTCCGGTTTTCCTCTCGGCCACAACAAAAAAAACGGGAGGCGCGAACAACTGTCCGCGCCTCCCGTTGGAACATCTTCTCCCCTGCTATTTGCAGCAATTACATCGTGGCTGCCGCCTTAGCGATTACGGCCGTGACCGTTGCCATTTTTCTTTTGCTTCCCATGATCATCATCCCGGCCCTCGCCATGATGGTCATCCCGGCGGTCACCATGTCTTTCCTGATAACGCGGCACATACTCACGCTCGTACCAGTCGTCATGCACAAAGAAGACGCGTTCGCCGCAGGCGTCATATTCGCGGCAGTGCTTTTTCCAATTTTTGGCATGGCCCGGCGGGACGCGCAGATAAATCGGGGGGCGGTCCAGCCGCACTCCCCGCAGAACGATTCTCGGCTGACGGTAGATCACCCGTGGCTGCGGGTAATCGCCGATGTCAATGCGGCCGTAGAACCCTGGTTGACCGATGCTGATCGAGACGCCAACGTCGGAAGCCAGTGCCGGGGTGGCGATGCAGGCCGCGGCTACCGCTACCGTGATCATAAAACGTTTCATGTTACATCTCCTGTTTTGAGGGTTTTCAAAGAGTAATTATACCATAACCGGATGTACTTTTGCATCTTCACCCAGCTCTTGCCTCTCCCCCATCCTGACCACGACCCGATGCTTCACCAAATCCCGCTCCAGGGGGATTACCCCCCCGCTCACGCGCTGGCCATCCATTTCCACCCAGGCAATCCCGCGCTCGCAGCCGTGCGGATTCTCCACCTGGATCGCATAGACCGTTTCCCCGTGCCGATAGTTAAGGCTGAACCCCGGCCAGGACGCGGGGATGACCGGGTTTACCCGCATCTGTCCGCCCCGCACCTGAAGCCCCAGCACCTCTTCCACCCAGGCCCGGTACATCCAGGCCGCCGCCCCGGTATACCAGGACCAGCCCCCCTGCCCTATCCTTCCGGGCAACCGGTAGACATCGGCCGCGACCACATAGGGCTCAACCCCGTAATGCCAGACCGCTTCGGCATCGCGGGCGTGTTCGATGGGGTTGAGCATGCGCAGCAGTTGCACCGCCCGATTCCCATCCCCTTTGCGGGCCATGGCCATGGCCATCCAGAGAGCGGCGTGCGTGTACTGGCCGCCGTTCTCCCGCACTCCGGGAGGATAACCCTGTATATACCCGGGCGATGGTTGGGATGTGTCGAAGGGAGGCTCGAAAAGAAGCACCAGCCCTTCATCTTCACGGACAAGATGGTTCCAGGCCGACTCCAGTCCCTGCTCCGCCCGAGCAGGCTCGGCACCGCCGGAAAGCCAGGCCCACGATTGGGGCAGGGAATCGATCCTTGCCTCGGTGTTTTCCGCGGAACCAAGGGGGGAACCGTCGTCGAAGGTTCCCCGCAGATACCACTCCCCGTCCCATCCGGCCTGCTCCGCCCTGTGGATCAGATCCTGCCTCTGCTTTTGGTAGGTTCGGCCCAGCTCCGGTTCTTGCAGCAGGTTGGACAGTTCGACCATGCCCTGCAGCAGCTCGCAGAGGAACCAGGCGAGCCAGACGCTCTCCCCCTTGCCTCCGGCGCCCACCAGATTCATGCCGTCGTTCCAATCCCCGGTTCCCATCAGGGGGAGGCCGTGGGGCCCGATGGTCAGCCCGTGGCTGACCGCACGCCGGCAGTGTTCAAAAAGGGTGGCGCGTTCAAGGGTGACCCCGGGCGTGGAGAATACCTCATGCTGATCGTCTGCCAGGATGGGACCGTTGAGAAAGGAGACCTCCGTCTTGAGGATGTCCGCATCGCCGGTGGTCCGGACGTAGTGCGCCACCACATAGGGGAGCCAGAGCAGATCGTCGGAGATCCGCGAACGGATTCCGGCTCCGGCAGGTTCATGCCACCAATGCTGGACATCGCCTTCCTTGAACTGCCGGCTGGCGGCGAGCAGGATCTGGGCGCGGGCAATTTCCGGCTTGGAGTAGAGAAAGGCCAGGACATCCTGCAGCTGATCGCGGAAACCAAAGGCGCCGCCGGATTGGTAAAAAGCGGAACGTGCCCAGAAGCGGCAGCTTAAGGACTGGTACTGCAGCCAGCGGTTGATCAACAGATCGGCGGCCAGCTCGGGGGTATGCACTTCAACGGTGCCGAGCAGTGCATCCCACCAGGCTTTGCTCTGTTCGAGCGACTCCTCCAGGGCATTCTCTTCCTGAAAGCGGAGCACCAGCTCCCGGGCGTGGGCCACGGAGTCGGCCTGGCCCAGCATGCAGATGATCTCCCGTTGCTCACCCGGAGACAATTCCACGGTAGCCCGGAGTGAGGCGCATGGATCCAGCCCAGCGCCAATCCGTTGCGACAGCCGGGTCAGCTCCATGGCTGCCGGGTTCGCCAAGGTGCGGTTGCGGCCGATGAAGGCGGTGCGGTCGCCGGTGTACGAGTCGGCCTGGGGAGTCATGGCCACGAAGGCGATCCGCTCCGGATACTCGGGGTGGTAGCGATTTTGCGCCAGCATGGCCTGGGCCTCGTCATCCCAATTGGTCAGCACATGCATTTGGGAGGTTTCGCGATTCTCGCCCAGGGTCAATTCCACATAGTAGGTCAGTGAGAGCCTGCGTTTTCTGGATGACGCATTGATCAGCCGCAGACGCTGCAGTTTAACCGGCTGCCCGCCATTGTCATCCACCGGGACAAAGACGGTCAGCTCCTGCTCGATCCCGTTGCTGTTATGCTCAAAGATGGTATAGCCTGCTCCGTGCCGGGTCCGATAGGCGGTTGCTTCGCGGATCGGCGCCGCGGTGGGCGACCAGAAGACGCCGCTCTCCTCGTCACGAAGGTACAAGGCTTCCGAAGCCGGATCCAGCACCGGGTCGTTGGACCAGGCGGTCAGACGATTGCGCTGGCTGTTGCCGTACCAGGTGAAGCCGGATCCGGTTTCGCTGAGCATGGTGCCGAAGGCCGGATTGGCGATGACATTCACCCAGGGAGCCGGGGTGTTGGTGCCAGGGCCGAGATAGATCGCGTATTCACGCCCGTCCGGGGTAAAGCCTCCCAGGCTGTTGAAGTAATGCAACTCCATGAAGGGGAGCGGGGCTGACGGCTCCCGGACCGCTTGCTTTCGGGTCAGCATTTTCAGCAGTTCGGGAACCTCCACCGGCACCCCCAATTGCTGGGGAAGCGTGCCGCGTGCCGCCACCAGCATGACACTGGCCGCAGCCTTGAGGAGCTTCAGATCCTCCTCCGGGATCAAGGCGGCGCTTTTTAAAAAGATTGCCCCTGCCCGATCGGTGGCAGCGGATAGACCATGGGTCTGGATCAACTGCTCCAGCCGCTCCTGGAGCGGCCGTTCGTAGCTGCCTGCCTCCTCGTTGAGGATCACCAGATCGGTGGACAGGCCGTGCATCCGCCAGTAGGTATGGGCCTGGAGCATCTGGCGGACCAGGCTGATATCCCGCGCCTCGCCGATGGTGACCAGGGCTATGGGCAGGTCGCCCGAGATGCCGTAGGGCCACAATCCGGCCTGGCCCTTGCGGTTTTCCGCCAATCGCTGGCCGGTGGCCCGCAAGAGGGGGTTGGGAAAGAGCAGGTGACTTGCCAGCTGCTGAAAGCGCCGGGCTTCGTCGGGCTGGATGTGCAGCAGCTGCAGCTGCTGCTGGGCCGAATGCCAGGCGAAATCCATGGCCCGCTCGGTCGCATGGGGGTCGCGGTACTTATCCATCAGCAACAGAACCTGGGCCCGGCTTTCCCCGGCCGCAAGCACCAGGGAGACCTGGACACGCTGGCCCGGCTCCAGGGTGATGCTCCGCCGCAGGCTCAAACTCGGATCCAGGACAAACCCCTGGCTGTTGCCGAGATCCTGCACGGCTCCCATGGGATTGCTCAGGGTGCGGCCCCGGCCGATGAATCGCCCCCGGTCGGTTTCAAACTGCCAGCCTTTTTTAGGCAGACTGTTATTGCCTGCCTGCTGAAACGTCAGGCAATGGGCCACATAAAGCGGCGGTTCGTCTTTGCTACGCGCTCTCCGGTGGGCAAGGAGCACTTGCTGCTCGGGGAGCGCCTCGGTCTGGATGAACAGCTTGTTGAAGGCCGGATGCTGACGGTCCGCGTTATGGGGCGCCATGGAGAGTTCCACATAGCTGGTGAGGTTGAGATGGCGGACGCGGGCAGAGCGATTGGCCAGGGTAATACGGCGCACCTCCACATCGTCTTCCGGCGAGACAATGACCTCTGTTTCGGTATGGATTCCGTTATCGATCCGGCGGAACACGGCCCGGTCGAGGGTGAAATCCACGGAATACCCTTCAATCTTGCCGCCCACCGGATGATAGGTGGTGGACCAGAGACGATCCGGACCGGTCTCCTGGATGTAGCAGAAGGTTCCCCGGCCATCACAGGTCTGATCCGCCCGCCAGCGGGTGAGTTCCTGCCCACCCCATTGGCTGTAACCGCCGCCGCTGTTGCTGACCATCAGGCCATAACGGCCGTTGCTGAGCAGCAGACACTTGGGCGTGGTGGTATGGGGGGTGGTAAAGGTGTTTCCCGCCGGGGCGACCAGATCCGCGCCCGGCAGTTCCGGCTCACTCTGCCTGGTGGAGATGAGGTGCAGCGGCGGCAGGGCAGGAATGCGCTCCTGAAGCAGGGCCTCAAAGGCGCGCACCCGCGAGTCGCTATGAAAACGGCGCGGGAACGGATTGCCGTGGAGGAAGTTGGTCAGGGACAAAAACGCCATCCCCTGATGATGGGCCATATAGGCCTCGATTACCACCCCGCGCCTGCCAGCCCGCTGCGGTTGGCGGCTGAAATCCATGGCCTCGTAATAGCCGTAATCACCGAGCAGCCCCAGCCCGGCCAGTTGGCGCAGATTCCGCACGGTCTCGCGCGGCGCCACGTTCAGGGCCAGCAGGCTGGCATAGGGCGCAACGACCAGTTGTTCTTCCAGGCCGCGCTTCAATCCGAGCATCGGCACGCCAAAGGCCTTGTACTGGTAAGTCTTGGCCAGATCAAGATCGGCAAAGGCGGACTCGGAAATACCCCACGGCGCGCGGCGCTTGCGGCCATAGGCGATCTGGACCTGCACCGCCTCCCGGGCCGCCTTGTCCAGAAGCGAGTTGCCGTAGGAACGTTGAAACAAAAGCGGCATCAGGTATTCGAACATGGTCCCGGTCCAGCTGAGCAGCACCCGCTGCCGGCCGACGGCCCCGTAAGGGCGGCCCAGGGAGAACCAGTGCTCCAGGGGAACATCGCCCCGGGCAATGGCGACGAAACTGCCGAGCCTTGCCTCACTGGCCAGAAGATCGTAGCTGGAAACATCCAACCGATTCGTGGAGACGTTGTAGCCGATGGCAAACAGCTTGCGCTTGGGGTCATAGAGAAAGCGCATGTTCATCCCGTCCGAAAGTGCGCGAATGTCAAGGATCAACCGCTCCGCTTTCCCCAGGGTTTCCCCGGCCAGCCACTGCGCCGTGGCAAAGGATTCGAGAACCCGGTCGAGCCAAGGGCCAAGAGGGGCGCTGACTTGGCTCGACGCCTCGCGGATCGCGCGAAGAATCGTGATCGAGTCGATCCGGCCCTGAGCCAGGGCGGCGAGCGATGGCGCCGGCAACAGATCCTGACGGATGGCAAGCAGGGCCTCCGCGCCCAAGGGGGCCAACTCATCTTGGCTTTTTTCCGCAAGGATTTCGAGCCATTTGAGGTAGCGGTCACTGTTTTCGGCCCAGGCCGAGGCCTGTTGTTCAAGCTCCGCGGCCCATGGCGTGGCGCCTGCCCCAGCGAGAAGCGCCCGGAGATCGGCCTCCAGCCTCCGTTGCAGGCCAAGGAGATCGACGATGCCCTGGGGCGGAGCATGCCACTGAGCCAGGAGTTGGTCGAGAATCTGACGATTACGGCCGGTAAGGCCTTCTCCCGCTGCCTCCTGTCTCAGGATTTCCGCCGTGTCCGCCAGACCGGCAAAGGCCTTGCCGTCCAGAAGGGGGGCGTGCAGCAGCTCGTCAAGCCCCTGGCCCAGGGCCCACAGACTTCCCAGCAGGTTGCCGCTGTCCACGGTGGAGACGTAGCGGGGTTCGAGCGGAGTCAGGGTCTGGATATCGTACCAGTTGAGAAGATGGCCTTCGTAGCGCTCCAAACGGGTGATACTCGCCATGGTATTGGTCAGCTTTTCCACGACCTGATTCATGGTCAGGTAGCCGGAATCATGGGCGCCCAGGGCGCTGGTCATCCAGAGGCCGATATTGGTCGGACTGGTTCGCATGGCCAACCGGTTCTGATGGGCAACCTGGTAGTTGTCCGGCGGCAGCCAGGAGGTGCCGGCAGTGACAAACGCCGAGAAATAGCGCCAGGTCCGCCGGGCGACCTGCCTGAGGAAGCGACGCTCCGTTTCCGGCAGCGGTTGCGCCTGCGCCTGCTCCATGGGCCGGCGGTTCAGCAGCCACCCGAGCAGCGGGGAGAAAAACCACAAAACGAGCCAGGGTGCGGCAACAGGCAGGTTGGCCGGCATGAGGCGCCAGATCGCCCAGCCCGCGAGACAACTGAAAACGCTTCCCAGGGCCAGGCTTGCGACGAAGAACGATTGCCGGCGGGAAGCACGCCAATGGGTTGACTGGGCTGTCCACTCCAGCAAGTCGCGCCGGGAGATCACGCGCCGGTAACAGACCCGGGCGATGGCATCCAGGGTCACCGCTGCCTGGTGCGGCAGCAGCGCGGCATCGGCGCAGGCCCGCAGCAGATCGTGCAGCAGTTTCGCCGGAGAGAAGTACTTCAAGCCCTTATAGGTGGTGGCCATGGTGAAGGGCTGCGCCAAGGGGTGAAAAAGCAGCTGCATGCCGACCACCAGGGTGGCGACCACGCCGATTCTTGGAGATATAGACCAGGCGACAAGGAGCAACAGGAGGCTGGTGGCAGGCAACAGGCTGCGGCGCAGGTTGTCGAGGATCTTCCAACGGTTCAAAAGGGAGAGCGGGTTGGCCCCGCAACCGCCCGTGGCCTGGGGAACACGGGGGAAGATCCAGCCTGCGATCTGCCAGTCGCCGCGAATCCAGCGATGGGCACGGCTGCTGTAACCCTGGTAACCCTGGGGGAATTCATCATAAAGCTCAATGTCGCTGGCCAGCCCCACCCGGACATGCGCCCCTTCGAGCAGGTCGTGGCTCAGCACCCACTCTTCAGGAAACCGGCCCGAGAGCACGCGGCTGAAGGCGCGGACATCGTAGATCCCCTTGCCATGGTACGATCCTTCCCCGCTCAAGTCCTGATAGACATCGGAGACCGCCTGGGTATAGGGGTCGATCCCCACCGCATCGCTGAAAAGCCGGCTGAAGATCGAGGCGCTCGTGCTCGGCAAGGTCGGACTCACCCGCGGCTGGATGATGGTATAACCGGCCGTGACCTTGTCCGCGGCATCGAAACAGGGCTGATTGAGGGGGTGGGCCAGGGTCTCGACCAGTCTGCGGGCCGAGGCGTGCGGCAACTGGGTGTCACTGTCCAGGGTGATGATAAAGCGGATGTCCGCCAAGTGCTCCGGATCGCCCACGTAGACCAGACGTGGAGCGGTCTCGGGCCGGGTGCCGTCGATCAACCGGTTCAGCTCCTCAAGCTTGCCGCGTTTCCGCTCCCAGCCGATAAATTTCTGCTCGGAATCACTCCAGGTCCGCTCCCGGTGGAAGAGAAAAAAACGCTCGCCGCCATGGCGCAGATTGAGTTCGTCCAGGCATCCGCTCGCGACCCGGAGTAACCGGTTGTCGTCTTCATGGGAAAGCGTGGCGGAATCGAGATAGTCGGTGAACAGGCTGAAGAGCAGATTCGCTTCCTTATTGGCCAGGTAACGGATCTCCAGCTTCTCCACCTCGGCGCGGATCGTCTCCTCGTTTGCCAACATCATCGGCACGACCACCAGGGTGCGGAAGGCATCGGGAATCCCCGCCTCCTCGAAATCCATCTTGGGCAAGGGGTGGGCCGGCAGAAGGCGGGTGATCAGGTAATTGACCACCTCGATGGCAAGCTGGCTGACCGGAATCAGCAGGAGCAGCACCAGGCCAATCCGGAGGGCAGGGATCGCCTCTGCCTGGCCGAAGCCGGGGATCAGGGCAAAGAGTGCGATCAGAAAAATAAACAGCGCGGAGATGGTGCCAATGCCGAAAAAATAAAGGGCGGCGTGGCGGGAGTAGACCCATTCCAGAACGCGGTAACGGTACGCTTCATGGCTTGCCGTCAGCCGGATCAACTCCGCCCTCCCCTTCCCGATCAGCCAGGTGCCGACGTGACTGCGCCTGGCATCGCTCGCTGCTCCTTGTTGGGCCTGGGTTGCCAGCCCAATGACGCGCTCCGCGACCTGCTCCTCGCTCTGGGCGGCAATGCGGGCAAGAGCTTCGATCGCCCGGCGACAGCGGTCACGGGTTGCAAAATCCATGTGCGGATATACCCCGGACGGATCGTGGCGCAGTATCTGCTCCACCCGGCTGAGCTTCTCGAAGATCTCCCGCCAGTCCAACAGGGAGAGCTGGCGCAGACTGGTGAAGGCATTGCCGCAGGCCAACTGATCCCTGGTCTGCCGGTTCTGCTCAAGGAGATTGAGCTCAAGCAGTGGTTTTTTGAGCGTGCGCTCAAGCCAGCTCTGGACCGCGGACAGGGCAGCCGCCTCGTCGTAGAGCAGACCGACCAGCTGCGTCGCGAAATACGGGCTGGGGACCACCTCCGAGGCAGCAAGTTCAGCGAGGATGGCGAAGAGTTGGTTGGAATCGCGGCGATTGGCGGCGATCAGCCGATTGGCCCAGAAGTCGGCCAACTGGCGTTCCCGCAGATCCGCCAGGGCGGTCACGGCCAGACTCTGGATGCTTTCGATCAGCGCGATGCGCAGCATCTGGGACATTGCCCAGAGTTCGCCGATGGTCAGCGTGCGCACGGATTGACAGGTCTCGATATACGCCAGGATATTCTCCCGATCCAGGCGCAGTTCATTATGGGAAACGAGATCCTTGGCCAGACCATAGATACACGGCAATCCCCGGTAGGAATCCGAGGCCAGTACAGGCAATTGTTGATAAAAGCGCTGGGGCAGATTCAGCAGGACATCGCGGGCGTTACCCTCCAGGATGTACTCGTTATCCAGGATCCAATCGGCAGCCGGGGTGGCTTTCTGTTCCAGACGGCTTGCCGCGCCAAGGTCAGCGCAGACCTGGCGGACCCATTGCCGGGACTGCTTGAGACGCTTGAGGAGTTCAGTCCCGGGCCGCGGGTTTGGGTCCACCCGCTGCTCCCTGGCATGGCGCTGCGCATGTTCCAAAACTTGGGCAGGGGAAAGCCTTACCGAGGAGACCCGCGCCTCTGCCCGCCGTTCCCGCTTGGGATGCATGACGAACAGCGCCGGAGGGATATCGGTGTTTTCCCGCAACAGGGTCACCGGATGGTGTAACGCTTCGACAGGCGCCTGAAGAATCAGAACGGATTCACCGGGCATGAGCCGGCGAATGTGATCACGCATGACCTCTGGTTCAACCCCATATCTGGAGCGTCTTAGCCATAACAGCGCGGCCAGACCGCCGATGGTGATCGCCGAGAGAAACAAGGCCGGAGTAAAAAAATTCCCGCGCGGAAGCAATTCCAACCAACGCAGTCCGAAAGAAACACCGCCGGCGAGCCCGCCGCACAAGATGGCAGCCATGGTCAGGGTGTAAACGCGGCGCCAGCGGAAGGGAGCCGTTATGTGCACCTCGCCGTTCGCGGCTTTATGCACCAGGACAGCACGACGGAAGTCTTGTCTCGCCAGTTCCCGAAATGCCTTGCGAGCTTCATCATGTTTTGAAAAATAACCAATGAGAATGCCGACGCCCACTATGTGTCCTTTTTACGACGTGGTCTGAAGGTCCAAACAAGGTGAAAAATTTCACCTGACAGGAGTACTCAGAAAGGAACGGTGCGGACTGTCCCAGGGGAAATTACGGAGTGGTGGAGGGAGATGACCGGGAAAAAGAGGAGGTTCGAAATGACCAAGAGAGATGATTTCGAATGGTAGGTCAGTGAGTTAACTATACGGTGTTATCGGATTTATAGCTAGGCATATTATAATCCGGACAAGGTCAATGCCCTTCCCCGCCGGTTTTCGCTGCGTTGATGCAAAAAAAACGGGAGGGGCGAACAACTGTCCGCGCCTCCCGTTGAAACATCTTGATCAATACCTACAACGTTTACTTCTTGGCAACAACCTCCGCCCCGCCGCCTTCCAAACCGGCAGTGATGGTCTTGCCCAGCTTATCCTCGATCACGGCGGTGATGGAGTCCTGGGTAAAGATCGCCTCCTTGCGGATGGTCTTGGTGGCGTTGCCCAGGGCGATCCGCAACTTGCGGTCGCTGACCAGGGCAAGGGCCTTGTCGATCCGGACCTTCAACTCCTCGGGGCTCAAGCCCTCGGCCTGGCCTATGGGCCCGAGCTCCTTGGTCTTCATGGTAAAATCGGTGATCAGCTTGACAAAGCGCGGCGCCTCCGCCGCCGAGGCCCACTGCAGACCAAACCGCTCCGGCTTGATCCCGACCTCGGCCAGAACCTTTTTCACCAATGCACTCACACCCATCGCGTCGTAATTACCAACCTGGTAATGGCATTCACCGAGTTGTCAGCCACCCGAGAAGATGGCGTCGGCGCCTTCGGCAAATCCTCGCAGGACAAAGGCCGGATCGAGACGTCCGGTGCACATCACCCGGATGGTCCGCAGATTCGGCGGATACTGGTAACGGGAAACCCCGGCACTGTCCGCTGCGGCATAGCAGCACCAGTTGCAGAGAAAACCCAGGATCTTCGGGTTGAAATCTTTCTGACTCATAACTGCTCCTCTATTGTGCACCAAAGGCGGTGATTTGCGCGTTTATCTGTTCGTCGGTGAAGCCGCCCATGGAAATGGCGAATACCGGGCAATGCGAGGCGCAGATGCCGCAGCCCTTGCATGAGGCGGTGATGGTTTCGGCCTTGCGCTTGCCGTTTTCGTCCTTGATGATCCGGATGGACTGATACGGGCAGAGCGATTCGCACAGGCCGCAGCCGATGCACGCTTCCTTGTCCACGCAGGAAATGGTGGGCTCCACCGAAACAAAGCCCTTGCAGAGCGGGATGGAAGCCTTGGCCGCCGCTGCCTGCGCCTGGACGATGATCTCCTCCACCGGCTTGGGCGAATGGGCCAGGCCGCAGACATAAACCCCGCTCACCGGCAATTCCACCGGCCGCAGCTTGACATGGGCCTCAAGGAAGAACTTGTCCTCGTTGACCGGAATCTTCAAGAGCTTGCTCAAATCCTCGGTCCCATCGGCCACGATGCCGACACTGAGGGCCAGCACCTCCGGGGCCATGGTGACCTCGTCGCGCAGGATCGGATCGTAGAAAGTAACGCTGGTCTTCTTGCCGCTGCTCTTGAATTTGGGCTTGTTGTCCAGGGTGTAGGGGATGAAGACCACCCCTTTTTCCCTGGCCTGGCGGTAGCTATCCTCGGCAAAGCCGTAGGTGCGCATGTCGCGGTAGAGCACCACCACCTGGGAGGCAGGGTCAAGCGCCTTGATCTTGAGGGCGTTTTTCACCGCATGGTTGCAGCACACCTTGCTGCAATAGTTGAGATCATCCCCCCGGGAACCGGCGCACTGCACCATGACCACCGATTTGGGCGCCAGGTTTTTGCCCTTGCCGGAGAGCCGCTGCTCCAGCTCGCGCTGGGTAACTATTGCGTCGGAATATTTCACCGGGTTGCCCAGCACCACCTCGGGCCGATGCTCGCGGCCGCCGGTGGCGATGATGATCACCCCGTGGTCAAGGGTGGTTTCCGTGGCTTTCTTGCCCTTGGTGGTGGTGAGCACCGAGCTGAAGTTGCCGACAAAGCCGTTGACCTGGGTCAGTTCGGTATTGGTCAGCACCTCGATCTTCTTGTTCTTCTTCACCGTGTCGGTCAGGTTGCCGAGCACCGTGCTCACCGTGTCGCCCTGCAGGGTAAAGGAGAGATGCTGGAGATGGCCGCCCAGGGTAGCCTCTTTTTCCACCACCGTGGTCTGAAAACCCTGCTCGGCTAAGGTCAACGCCGCAGTCAAGCCTGCCACCCCGCCGCCCAGCACCAGGGCCTTGGGGGTAACCGGCACGGTCTGTTCGGGCAGAGGCTGGATGTGACGGGCCTTGGCAATGCCCATCCGCACCAGATCCTTGGATTTTTGCGTCGCGGCCGCGGGCTCGTTGGCATGGACCCAGGAACAGTGGTCGCGGATATTGACCATCTCGAAGAGACAACGGTTCAACCCCGCGTCCTTCAGGGTTTCCTGGAAGAGCGGCTCGTGGGTTCTCGGGGAACAGGCAGCGATGACCACCCGGTTCAGGTTGTGCTCCTTGATCTTTGCCTTGAGCACCTCCTGGGCGTCCTGGGAACAGCTGTACAGGCTCTGGGCATGGTAGACAACACCTTCCATCCCTTCCGTATACTGCTCAACCGCGGGCACGTCGACCACGCTGCCGATGTTGATCCCGCAATGGCAGACAAAGACACCGATCCGGACCTCTTCATCCTTGCCGGTTTTCTGCTCCTTGGGATAGGTCTTGTGCACCAGGGCCTTGCCCCGGTCCTTGGCAATAAGCCCGGCTGCCAACCCTGCTGCCGCGCTGGACTGGGTGACGCTTTCCGGGATATCCTTGGGCCCCTGGAAGGCGCCGGCAACCATAACGCCCGGCCTGGTGGTGAGCAGCGGGGCAAAGGTTTCTGTCTTGCAGAAATCGTAGTCGTTCAGGGCAAAACCGGCGATCTCGCCGAGGTTCTTGGCATCAGCCGGAGCATCGAGGCCCACGGAAAGCACGACAATATCAAAGGGCTCGAAGCTGTGCTTCCCGTCCATGGTGGAGTAGGTCAGCTTGAGATTTTTGTCCCACGGCATGACATCCGCCACCCGGGCCCGGACAAACTTGATCCCCATGGACTCGGCCTTTTTCTGGGCGGCATCGAAGCCCTTGCCCTGGGTCCGCATGTCCATGTAGTAGATGGTGATCTCCACCTCGGGGTCATGTTCCTTGGCAACCATGGCCTCCTTGATGGCATACATGCAGCAGACCGACGAGCAGTAGCCGTTGTTGCAGCCGAGATCACGGGAGCCCACGCACTGGATAAAGGCGATTTTCTTGGGATGCCTGCGGTCGGAGAGACACTTGACCTCGCCCTCGAAGGGGCCGGAAGCGCAAAGCAGCCGCTCGAACTCCAGGCTGGTCATGACATCCGGATGCGCGCCGTAGCTGTACTTGGCCAGGGTTGCATCGGGAATGCGGCCAAAGCCCGGGGCCATGATCACCGCGCCGATCTGGATCTGTTTTTCCTCTGCCTTCTGGCTGAAATCAATGGCCTTGCTCTGGCAGGTGCAGACGCAGATCTGGCAGACGCCGTGCTGAAGGTACAGACACGCCTCCGGATCGATGAAATAGGTGGCGGGCACTGCCTGGGCATAGTCGATGTGGATGGGCCGGGTGACGGCCAACCCCTCGTTGTACTGATCCACCAGATGCCTGGGGCAGTACTTGGTGCACAGCCCGCAGGCCGTGCACTTGTCCGCGTCGATATAGCGCGGACGCATCCGCAGCTTGGCCGTGAAATTGCCCGGCTTTCCGTCGAGGGAAAGAAAATCGGCGTTGCTCAAAATTTCGATATTGGGAGACCGACCGGCCTCTACCAGCTTAGGCGCGAGTATTCAAAGCGAGCAGTCGTTGGTTGGGAAGGTTTTATCCAACTGCGCCATGGCGCCGCCAATGGCCGCGGACTTTTCCACCAGATAGACATAGTAGCCAAGCTCGGTTAAATCAAGGGCCGCCTGGACCCCGGCGATACCGCCGCCGACGACCATCACCGTCCCTGATTTTTTATCTTTTGCTTGTCCCATCGTGTAACTCCACTCAAATTAAAAAATTAAGTAACTGTTCAGCAACACAACAGCTGCTGGACAGTTACAGGTCGGTGTTATCCTATTTTTTTTTGGCCCTGGGCTGTATGGTGGCGGAATTAATTGCCACCGCTGTCCCTAAAAAAGGGGGTTAATCCGGTAACTCGTCACCCAAAACTTCAACCTTGATGGCGCACAGCTTATACTCCGGAGTCCTGGAAAGACGATCCAGGGCGTCCAGGGTCAGAAGGTTCACCAGCGTCTGCAAATGATTGTAGGTGCTGAAGATGGTGCCTTCCTGGGTCCGGTCGGTGATGGTTGCCCGCATCCGCACCGAACCGCGCCGCGAGGTGAGCCGCACCCAGTTTTTCTCCTTAAGTCCCAAACGCTCCGCATCCCCAGGATGGACCTCGGCAAAGCACTCCGGGCTGACCTCGTCGATCTCCGTGGTCTTGCCGGTCATGCTGCTGAAGTTGTACCGGGCGATATCGCGGCCGGTGGTGAAGAGCAGCGGATATTGCTCATCGGGCAGCTCCACCGGGGGGATGTAATCCTCGGCAATGAACAGCCCCTTGCCGCGGGTGAACTTTTCCGTATGGAGCACCGGGGTGCCGGGATGATGCTGATCCGGCACCGGCCACTGCAACCCGACCTTTTCCAGCCGCTCGTAGGACAACCCCTTATACTGGGGCAAGAGCTGGCAGATCTCGTCAAAGATCTCCGAAGCGGAATTATAATGCATGGGATAACCCATCCGCTGGGAAAGCATGGAGATGATCTGCCAGTCCGGCTTGGCCTCGCCCGGCGGCTCAACCGCCTTGCGAATTCTCTGTACCCTTCGTTCGGTACAGGTAAAGGTGCCATCCTTTTCCGCATAGCAGGCGGCGGGCAAGACCACATCCGCCATCTTCGCGGTATCGGTCAGGAAGAGATCCTGAACCACCAGGAAATCGGCCTTTTCCAAGGCCTTCTGGACATGGGCGATATTGGCATCGGCGACAACGGGATCCTCGCCGAAGATATAGAGGCCGCGGATATCGCCCTTGAGGACATTATCCCAGACCTCGGTGGCGGGTTTGCCCGGCCGCCGGGGCAGCTTGATGCCCCACAGCTTCTCGTAATTGTCAAAGAGATCGTCGTTTTCAAGGCCGCCATAGCCCGGCAGGGTGTTGAACAGCGCCCCCATGTCGCAGGCGCCCTGCACGTTGTTCTGGCCCCGGAGGGGATTGCAGCCGGTGCCTTCCTTTCCGACCTTGCCGCAGAGCATGGTCAGATTGGCGATGGACTTGACCCGGTCCGTGCCGGTGACGTAGTGGGTGATGCCCATGCCCCAGAAGGTGGCGTGCCTGCCTTCCGCCGCATACATCCGGGCGGCCTGGCGCAGCTGATCTTCCTTGATGCCGGTGATCTTTTCCACCATCTCCGGTGTATATTTCTTGACCAAGCGGACCAGCTCGTCAAAATCCTCGGTACGCTCCTCGACAAACTTCTTGTCCCAGAGTTCTTCCTCAAGAATGACCTGCATCATCCCGTTTAAAAAGGCGACATCGGTGCCGGGCACGATACGGAGCCAGAGGTCGGCCCGCTCGGCCAGCCTGGTGCGGCGGGGATCCACCACCACCAGTTTTGCCCCCCGGTCAACGGCCTGATGAATGCGCAACCCGATGGTGGGATGGCTGGTGTCCGGGTTGCTGCCGACCATGAAGAAGAGATCGGTTTTCTTTGTATCCGCAATGGAGTTGGTCATTGCGCCGCTGCCGAAGGTGAGGGCCAAACTGGCCACCGTGGGAGCGTGTCAGAGTCGGGCGCAGTGATCGATATTATTCGTTCCGATCGCTGTCCGCATGAATTTTTGCATCAAATAGTTTTCTTCGTTGCTGGCCCGGGCACAGCTGAAACCGGAGATGGAATCCGGCCCGTACATGGCCTTGAGGTCGAAGAAACGCTTGGCCACCACATTGAGTGCATCTTCCCAGCTTGTCTCAACCAGCTGAGAACCCCGGCGCACCAAGGGTTTGGTCAGACGGTCCTTGTGCTGGACAAAATTATGGGCAAACCGCCCCTTGACGCAGAGCGCCCCGTAATTGGGCGCCAGGTCCGGATCCGCGGTGACCTCCATCAGGGTGTTGCCCTTCACCTTGAGAATGATCTGGCAGCCGGCCCCGCAGTAAGGACAGGTGGAGCGAACCTCGCGAATCTCCTCGTTCACCACCGGCACCAGGGCGTCTTTCTTGTTCAGGGCGCCGGTGGAGCAGTTGTCCACGCAGGCTCCGCAGTTGACACAGTTTTCCTTGAACCTGAAACGCAAGCCAACCGGCCTCCCCTTGTCATCGACCGCATCGGCGCTGATTTCCAGGGCATTGTATTCACAGCTGTTCTGGCAACGTTTGCAGTAGATGCATTTGTTCAGGTCCACCAGAATCATGGGATGGTTGATCTTCTCGGTGTAGGTCGGCTTTGCCGCCATCCCGGTCCGGGTCGGATCAAGGCCGAAATCCGTGGCCAGTTGCTTCAGGTCACAGCGGTCATAGGCCCGGCAGCCGCAGGAAAGGCAGCGCTTGGCCTCGGTGATGGCCATCTGCTCGGAAAAGCCGAGCTTGATCTCGCTGAAATCCTGGGTCGCGATCTGGGGCGGCCTGGTGGGCATCTTCTCGCGCAGCTTGATGTTGATCCCCTCGAAGTTGCGGAGATCCACATCATCAAAGCCCTTGCCCCGGGTGAAGTTAAACCGGCTCTCGGCCACGGTCTTGGTAATCCCCATGACCTGGGCATGGATATTCTCCGCGGCCCGGCGGGCCGCGACCACGGCCTGGATCACCGAACGGGGGCCGCTGGTCACGTCACCGGCCGCATAGATGCCGGGATGGTTGGTCAACGAGGTTCTGGGATTGGCCTTGATGTTGTATTTCGGGGTCAGCTCCAGAGAGGCTTCCAGGTCGCCGCCATCGAATTTCTCGCGGCAGGCGCTCAACCCCTGGGCAACAATGACGGTGTCGGCCTTGATATTCACCGTGGAACCGGGGATCGCCTCGGGGTAACGGATGCCCTTATCATCGGGCTCACCGAGCTTGGTCCGGATCAACTGCACGCTGATGCCGTTGTCGGTATCGCTGAAGTTCACCGGCGCGGCCATGAGCAGAAACTGGACGCCCTCTTTTTCCGCCACCCGGATATTACGCTGGTTGGCGGGCATCTCGGTCTGGGCCCGGGGGTAGATAATGGTGACCTGCCCTACCTCCTTGCGCAACAGGGAGCGGGCAACCTCCATGGCCACATTGTTGCCGCCGAAAACCACCGCCGACCGGCCGTAGTTGCCGCCCTTGCCCTCGGACATATCGCGCAGGAATTTGGTGGCCGGAATCACCTTGGGCAGGGCGCAGCCCGGAACATCGAGGCTCTCGTCCACCGGCGTGCCGGTGGCGATGAGGATGGCCTCGTAGCCCTGATCCTTGAGGGATTGCAGGGTGAAATCCTCGCCCCACTTCTGACTCAAACGGACATTGATCCCCATGCGCAGGATGGTGCTGATCTCGTAATCAAGCACATCCTGGGGGATCTTGTAGTCGGGAATACCGTAGCGCAACATGCCGCCGAGCTTGGCGGCGGATTCAAAGACCGTGACATCATGGCCTTTGCGGGCAAGATAGTAAGCGCCGGTCAGACCGGAGGGACCGCCGCCGATCACGGCGATCTTTTTGCCGGTGGAGGGGTCGCGGGGAATGCGCAGGTCGATCTTGTGCGCCATGCACCAGTCGGCGACAAAACGCTTGAGATGGTTGATGGACACCGGCTCGTCAACAAGGATCCGGCGGCAGCGGGTTTCGCAGAACCTGGGGCATACCCTTCCCACGGAAAACGGGAACGGGTTGCGCTCCATGACCAACCGCAGGGCCTCTTCGTACTGGCCCTTGGCCACATGGGCGATGTAGCCCTGTACGTTGATCTGCCCGGGACAGGTGAGATTGCAGGGGGCCTTGCAGTCGCCGAAATGGGTCTCCATCAGCAGGGTCATCCGCTCGTTGCGCTTGGCCTGCAGCTCCTTGGATTCGGTGGTAACCCGCATCCCTTCGCTGATCGGGGTCACACAAGACCGTACCGGCCCCTCCACCCCTTCCACGCTGACCACGCAGATCTCGCACGGAATGTCCGAGGTCCCCTTGTTCACGTAGCACAGGGTCGGGATATGGATATCCGCCCGCTTTGCCGCTTCCAGGATGGTGATCCCTTCCTCGGCAACAATTTCATACCCGTTGATTGTGATATTCATAGCCGGTCAAAAAGGTAAAAGGTTAAAGGCGAAAGGCACAAGGTCAAAGGCGAAAGATAGAAACCTTTAGCCTTTAGCCTTTCACCTTTGGCCTGTCTTTTTACGCCGCGGGCTTCCATTCCTTCAGGAAGGCGGGCAGATGTCCGGCTTCACGGGGACCGATGGTAATGGTCCAACCTACCAGCTCCTCCTCAAGCTCACCCTTCATGGAGGCAAGATAGCCGGGGATAATCAGCTCCCGGTGCTTGACCTTGGACTCGATCCCGGACTTTTTCATGAACGCCGCGATCATATCCGCGCCGAACTTGCCGGCCGCCCAGGCGGTGAGAACCGAAAGACCTTCCGTGTCCTTGATCAGCAGCCAGGAAGGCACCTTGCTTCCCTCGATCTCGCCGGAAACAATGAAGTAGGTGAGCGAGAAGTTGCAGGTGATGAGAACCGGGGAATCCTCGGTGGGGCCGTTGATGTTGTACACGTCTTCCTGCACCACCATGGGACGCTGCGGATCGGTGAAGATGTTCAGCCTCTCCAGGAGCAGCGGGAAGAGGATATCGCCCTGCAAGTCGGAAAGCACCACGATACCGGCGTATTTGGCAATGAGCACCGAGGCGACCATGGCCTCCATCAGCGGATCAGCGGAGATCTCGCAAGGGAAGGTGATGGTGGAAAAACCCAGGGGCTTGAATTTGGCGCGGATGGCGGAACGACGGCCCACCACGCTGTCTTCCAGGGCGGCGCGAACCGTGCGGGCGCCGGTGTCGAGCATCAAATCCTTGAGCCCTGCGGCGAGAAGTTTCTCGGAAACAGCCACGGTGTCGTCAAGATTTATGCCCTTGGCAACCAGCGGGCATCCGGTCTCCTTGGCCATTGCGGCCATGGCATCGGCATTATCCGCAGTAGCGGCATAGAGCAGAGGCTTGCGCTCCCCGCAGGCAGCCGCGGCTGCCTTGAGATTGTCCGCCTTGTCGCTCATCAGGATGATGCTGGCATCGGCTGCGCCATCCAGCACCTTTTTGGTCAGGGCGGTAAAAGCGGCGCTGTCGCCCTTGGTGTCCTTGATGGCAATGAGGTCTGCCTTGAGCAGAACACCGACCCGCTCGTAGCGGAGGTTCTTGAACCGGCTGATCCGGCCGTCGACATCGGCCTCGTTCATATCGGTGGTGACCAGCACCGCGATACCGGTGGGATTCTCAAACCGTTTTTCATGGCGGAACAGACAGGTCTCGCCGCCGGTGGTATAGGCGCTGTCCCCGGCACCGATCTTAACAGTCCGGATCGGAGGGGCGGATGCTTCGCCGATCTGTTCCTTGACCTCATCGCTCACATACGGACACTCGCCGATTTCCGTCTGTCCGGCCGCCACCTTCATGGCAAAAGCAAGACAGGTCGGAATGCCGCACTCCCCACAATTCTTCTTGGGGAGCATTTTGAGGATTTGAATACCTGTTAAAGCCATCTGTCTGTTCCTCCAGTATAAACAAGGTTAAAGGCTCAAGGTTAAAGGCTAAAGGCTGTTTCCTGTGGCCTTTTTCCTTGCGCCTTGCTCCTATCTTTTCTTAAACAATCGCTTCCATCTCAAGAGCCGGGTGACCAACCTTTTTCATGAAGGCGAGGATTTCCTCTTCCGTGGTGCCGTTCTCCTCGGTGGCGATCATGTCGTAAAACTCAGGCATGCCGATTTCCTTGCAACGCTCGATGAGTTTGTCCTTGATCTCTTCCTTCATCATCTTGGGCAGCCAGACCATGCGCTTGAGCCCGCCTTCGGCGACAAAAAGCTTGGGGCTGGTCATGAAGTGCTTGGAAACCCCGATAAAACCAGGGGTCTGCGCACCACCGCCAGCCATACCGGCCAAGGAGGTGAACTTCATCCCGGAAGGAGTCATGCCGCTGTAATCGCGGTTGACCACCATGATCCCGTTGCACTGGGGCAGCATGGCGGCAATGGCCTCGAAACAGCCGCAAGCGGTCATCGGGCTGTTCATCAGGGAGTACAAGGCAAGGTCAGTAACAGCCCCGCGGGATGTCTGATCAACAAAATCATTGATCCCCTTGAAGCGGCCGAGCTTCTCATCCAGGCAGTCGCCTTTCTGGATCGGCTGGTTGGGGCCGGTGGGGTTGATCTGATAGGAGGCCTTGCCGTCCAGCCAGTTGTAGGCGCCGCACATGCCGATCCGCTCCGGGGTGATAACGCAGACATGGCTCGGGGCAAAGGATTGGCACAGGGTGCAGGAGTAGAAGATCTCCTCGGTCTCGTCGGTCATGGAGCCCAACCGCTCGTCGCGCTCGGCATAGACCTTGCGGGCCAGCTCCTGAACCTCTTCCACCTTGTCCAACTCGGTGTAGAGCTTGACCTGGATCTTGTCGACAATGGCGCCGAACTCCTGATGCAGTTTGCCGTGCAGCACCTTGCCGATATGGGTGAAGGAAAAGCCCTTTTCCACGGCGGCCTTGCCGACCCGGAGCCACATGATGTTCCGCTGGCCCATGTGCATGATGCCCTGGATGTAGTTGATCAGGTGATGGAACTGACGCTCGAGGATGGGCTCGAAATCCGACTGCATGCCGCGTCCGGCAACCTCGACCAGGATGCCGAGGGGCACGTTCTGGCCCACCTGGAGATCCTTGATGTCCGGCCCTTCGATGGTGACCTTGCCGTCCTCCACCTCGGACATATCCTTGGAAACCAGCACCTCAACCCCCGAGGTCCGGCCGCCGCCGCATTCCATGAAAAGGTCGTCCTTGCGGATACGCTCGCCCTCAAAGGCCGGGCCAAAGGACAAGGGGATATCGATCTTGGTGACGTTGACCTTGAGCCCCCGCACCTCAATGGCCTTCTGGACGATCTCCTCGTGGGGCACCCGGCTGACCACGTGCTCGTAGGTGCAGATACCGGTGGGCAGTATCTCGGGGATATCGTAGTCGGAGATGGTGGGGAAGCCCCAGTTGATGGCGCCGGCCGCGTTGGCGTACCACTCGTCGGAAACCGGGCCGAATGCCATGACAAAGGCGAATGTCCGGTCTTTATTGTAGATCAGGTTGCCCTTGTAGTCGCCGGGCTTGATGCCGCCGAAGGCCATGGCCACGCGGCAGGCAAAGCCGATGGCGAAAACCGCCGAGGTGTAGCTCTTGCCAAAGGGCACCAGCCGGGTGTTCCAGCCGACCTGCACCTTGTTTTCCACCAGCCGCTCGGCCATGTTCTTGCCGTTGGTCTGGTCGTGCATGAAGATGTAGAGATTCTTCTCCTGGAGCTCAAGGGCAATCCGCGAGGCAACCTCGTTGTCATCCGGGGTGCCCATGATGGCGGCAAACCCGGGCGCGGTGCCGTCTACGAATTCAACGCCGCGTTTGCGGAAGATGACGTCGTCGGCAGCGCCCAGCCAGATGTTGTTTTCCAGCGGGTCTTCGGTTTTCGTATAAAAATCCGGGGTCTCCAGATACCGGATGGCCTCGTACATCTCTTCGGCAAAAAAGGTGGCCATGCCCGCATCAAGGGCCGGGGCGAGGTACGGCAGCCAGATATTGCTGCTCACCTGTTCCGGCAGCAGAGTGCGGCATTCCTTGAAGATATCCTTCATGTCGCCCAAATTCTGCACCTTGGCGCCCAGCATACTGTAAATAATCGGCAGGAAATAGGCGG
>Ga0074199_1000900_pt1 | contig 34456 bp, 36 predicted proteins | sample EPASupsiteSAE347_FD_64528 | JGI IMG/M metagenome (GOLD analysis project Ga0074199, IMG submission 64528) | Bioremediated contaminated groundwater from EPA Superfund site, New Mexico - Sample SAE3-47 | ecosystem: Environmental > Aquatic > Deep subsurface > Groundwater > Contaminated ... | reverse complement strand
AGGTATCGACCTTGATGGCGATAACCAGTACTGGGATGATAGATATCACATCCTGATGATTGATTCTGCATCATCAGGTGTTTATGATAAAGTATATGTCAGCAATACGACCAATTTCTCAAGAGGATACAAGGATGCAAGTGCAGGAAATGCTGTTGGGTTCGGTGGAAAACCGACATATCTTGTCAGTAATAAATACCAGTCAGGTACCTATCAGCTCCAGTTCACGACCTACAGGCAGGGCTGGAGAGGCATGAACCTTGGAACCTTTGCGAATGGTACTGTAGTAAAGATACCGTTCCTTGTTTCCAATCCCGGCGGAGGTGCCGTATCCAACAGCAGTGTTGCAATTGATTCCCTGATCGATGAGAGCAGGGAAGTGCAATCACTTCCAGGAGTCAATGCTACAACAGATACTAACGGACTGGCGATCATATCCATCAATACCTCGCAGGTATCTATACCTACAGGTTCATGGATGATAAAATACAATGCAACTATAGGGAACAGCTATGCGGTTGCTGATGATGAGATGTTCTGGGAGCTGCCGAGGTTCGAATTGAGGAACTTCGTAGTATCCGGGGCGCTTGGAGTTCCGGGAAGGATCGATCTTATTAAGTTAAGTGATAGTAACACAGAAGACGGATTACCGGGAAATAACATGCTCCTCTCGTACGGTGATGAGATCGATTTCGTGCGCGGTATTGGATTCTGGTGGAGCGACGGTCAGAGGTATCAGCTTGAATATCCGTTCAACAACTGGTATTATAACAGCACTACAGGAAGCTTCAATTATTCCACAGACGGCTTTACGATGAGCCCGGGAAATGGAACTCTCATTAATTCAAGCAATGCCAAGAGCGTTATTATTTATAACGTTACTACTATAAAGAATATCGATACCTTAATAAATCTGAGTATAGGCGCCAATAATTTCAGTGACTTTGACAGTATGTGGCTTTTCAATGTTACAGAAATTGGAGTAGGTCAGGCTACCATAAAAATGTCATATAAGGGATGGCCATGGACATGGCCTGATCCGCAGCAACCATGGAATCAGCCACAGACACAGCCATTTAATAATGGAAGTGGCTGGTGGATCGGTGGCCTTGATTTCGAGGTCGTTGACATCAATCAAACAAATAACAGTGTGCAGTTACAGTTGAGGCAGCCTGTACTTATTGCAGGTATAGATGCATTAAGGAATCTTACGGACGGCAATCCAGAGAACGGTGAAGCCGATAACATGAGAGGATCAGCGAACAGTGTCACCTTCAATGGCCATAACTATCTGGTATACGGCTATGAGGATAATGCAACCACTTCAGGAGACCTTGTTAACTGGGGCTGGGTCGAAACAATGGACAGGGTGCTCGTCTTCAACCAGACGAGCGAAAGCTCGAATATCTATCAGATCGGCGAGCTGATACCTGAGCTCGATAATTACTATGCAGCCGGCGCACCCGAATGGGGCGGAAGGATATTCCTCCTCAATGGAAGCGCTACACGAGTATTCCCGATCCCGCAGTGGACCGCAGATTCACCCGTCTTTTATGCCGGAAGGTTCAGCGACATGGATATCGGGAAGCATGTGGCGACGTTAGGAGGCGGAGGTCCGGACATGCCGGAAGGGGTCATGACATCAGAAGACAGGTATTCGATACTGATGTTCGATAGACTTGCGAACGGTGTGAACTTCCCGACCGAGGCGATATATGATGACGACCATGACCTGACACAGTTGAATTCATGGTCTGGATCTGGAGAGGTCAATTACGATATGTACGGCAATGAAAGCGGATACGGTGAAGCGATCGCTCCACAGATGGGCATGGGTGGTCCTGGAATGGAAATCACATATACCAACATGTCGGAGAAGTTCGCATGGGATATTGGAACAGGGAATATGCAAAGCTGGCCGATCGCGATCCCGTCAATAAATGTCAGCGATTCAGAGGTCACAGGAAACGCCACGACATTTGCGCCCATGTTCGATCTTAACAGGTCTGATAATATTACCATATATGTAATAGCAAAGGATTTCTCAGGCAACAGGATCAGCGGTGTTGCAAACCTGACACAGATAAAGATGTCTTTTGGCGGCAATATCACAAACGGTTTCTTTGATACGCTTCCAATGACGTTTGCAATGACAGCGCCCGTCAATGTTACACTTGTTGAAGGCGAGGGTCTGCTGAGGGTAACACCAGCTCAACTTCCGGCAGAACTGAGAGCTGGCGGTTCCTATGATTTCGACTTTGCAGAACTGACAGCAGTTGTGCAGATAACTGAACAGGATACCGGAAGAGTCGAAACGCTGAAAACCAACTTCTTTATGTCGGCTAAAGACAAGATGAGAATGGGCGGTCCTATGGAAGGCGGAAAGACTTCTGGGCCTGGTGGAGAAGGTGAAGGCGGATTTGGCGGACCAGGTGAAGGAGGAAAGGTATGAGAACAATTTCAATTTTCATCCTTTTCCTTGTGCTCTTTACAGGATACGTTTCATCCGCATCTGCGGCTGCATCGCTTTCAGTTGGAGCGATAAGTTATGATACGACTGTAGTGAAGGATGAGAGCATCACGATTACATCATCCGTAACAGCTTCATCTGTTTCCGGTACATTAACTGTTGCAGCTACGCTCACAGATAATTCAGGATTATTTACGATCCCAACAGCCACCCAGCAGGTACAGTTCACAACAGATGGTACTCAATCAGTGACCTGGACAATAACTGCCTCTTCTACCGGGAGTTATTCTGCACCATTTACAGTTCGTGCAGTAGGGGATGATGGCGGAAATACTGCATCAGGTTCATCATCGACTGTAATAACTGTTAAAGATAGGCCGGTCCTGTCAGTAACTGCTTCAAAAAGTACATCATCAGTAGCTGCAGGCGGTTCTGTCACTCTGGGTTATCTTGTCACGAACAGCGCAGCAACAGGTGCGGCTGATGCAACAAATGTTGTAATTAACCTTACACTGCCAGCTGGTTTCAGTCTATCATCAGGAACGAGTTCGTATTCACTGGGATCCATTTCACCGCAGGGATCAACATCAGGCACCTGGATCGTCAGTGCAGATAGTCCCTCAACAACCAATACGTTCACAATGAGTGTAACATCCATGATCCCAGGTGGGACCATGTCAACAACGACTTCCGTATCACAGACAACTACCGGCGGCTCAAGTTCAACTTCGGGTGGTGGCGGCGGAGGCGGTGGAGGCGGTGCTTCAGGTGAGAATTATACTAATATCGAGTTGAAGGAAAATTACGATGAAATGATATATAAGGATAAAACCACATCATACAGGCTCAAGAACGCCAGCAGTCCGGTGATGTTCGTCAACATAACAGGTAATGTCAATGCAGGGCTGATAAATACAGCTCTGGAATTGCTAAAAGGCAGATCCACTCTTGTAAATGTAACTGCCCCTGGTATGGTATATAGGAATTTTAACGTATGGGTCGGAACATCAGGGTTCGTTTCACCAAAAAATATCAAAGAGGCTGTAATCGGATTCAGGGTAATGAATCCATGGCTCACTGATAACGGGATCGGAGCAACAGATATCCGGCTTGTCAGATGGGACGGCACAAAATGGGTACAGCTTGAAACAGCACAAAATGGCAAAGACAGCAATTATACCTACTTTGAGGCAAAGACAACGGCATTCGCAAATTTAGCGATCACTGGATTAAAAGGCGAGATCGTGCCGACAGCGGCTCTGGATATTGAGGCTAAAGAACAGGTTACGACTGAGAAAGTAACGCCTGTTGTTACTGAAAGCAAGAAAAAAGGGATACCAGGATTTGAGTTCGCTTTTTCTGCAGTGGTATTATCGATAATTTATTTGTTTGTAAGAACAAGAAGATGAGCGATCATCTTCTTACACTTTTTTTAGCTATTCGATCTTAAAATCCACTTTGAACTGATACTGTATTATGCGTTTAGTGAGCGGAGTTTAACAAAGTTCTTGAATGTGTAAAGAGAATTCATGAGCAGATGAAAAGCATGCTAGAAGCCGCAATCAGAAACGGCAGGGGTATTTTCTACATTATCGTAGTTCTGGTTATCATAGCCTCAAGTGCATCCGTTATCTGGGTGCCTCTGTTCGCTTATATCATTTTGATACTCCTGCCTGTTGCTTATAAAAGATATGAAGGAGAGCCGTTCATCTGGGGGCATCACTTTACCAGGGGCGCTTTGCTGGGTTTTACTCTGATAACAATGATATTCCTGATAGAACTGGCATCAGGCTTCCTAAGGATCGAGGACCTGGCCCCTGATGTTCAGAGCATTCTTATAGCCGGGATAATCCTGCAGGGTATAGTCGCTATCGGAGAGGAACTGCCTTTCAGAGGATACGTACTTCCTGACCTTATGAAAAAATATGGTTCATGGAAAGCGGTAATTCTATCCTCTTCATTTTTCTCCCTGCTCCACATACCCTCTATTCTGGCTCTGGATATTAGCAGCAGTACAAGTATTATAATCATGCTGTTAACTATAATGTTCGCAGAGATACTGCTTGCTGTCTGTTACCTCTATGATGGGCTCAGGATGTCAATAGGATTCCATTTCACATGGAACTTCTTCCAGTACCATGTTTATTCGCTAAGGGAGGGCTTTGGCGGAATTTTAAAAATAACATCAGATCTCCAGCTCGTAACAGGAGGAGAACTGGGACCTGAAGCGGGCCTTCTGGGATTGTTTATCGTAGTACTGGCACTTGTTATTGTTTTCTTATGGATGCAGATCAGTGAAGAGTATGGATAAACTCAGGTATAAGAAGCAATGTTAGCGACAGGCCCGTAATTGCGATGCATGCCCAGAATAAATAACCGGCTAATAGTGACGAAGTCCTCATCATCTCACCGGATTATAGAATGAGATACGTGAATATAAAGCTTGCTTAAAAAAGGATAAAAGTATAAAAAAGTTATAAATTAGAGCTTTTTAAGTTTCTCTATGCCTGCTTTCTTTACATTGGGTTTGTTTATCATGGCAGGCATCCACTTCGGTTTGTTCTTTGGGGCGGGAACGACCTCTTTCCATCCTTTATAGATGTGGATCTTCTTTGATCCTCTTTCCCTGAGCCTTATTTCAGTGGGTTTTGATTTTGTTCCCTTGCTGCGGTTAGCCGCTTTCAGTGCAGCCTGCCGCGGCTGGTTGCCGGTAAATACTCCAGTCTCTTTTCCGTTTTTTTCACGTAATACGAAATTTCTTGTCTTCGCCATATTTTTTCATACCCCGACAACGATTTGTTGTCTTACCTTTAAATTTATCGCTATACTATATATACTTTTCTGAAAAACATAAGCCTAAGCATACTGGTTTATAAAAATCATGCTGCGGATGCTGGTATTACTGATATTGAAAAACCAGGTACAGTCGCCTTAAAACAAATTAAAATTAAATAAATATATTTATTAATAGCCCGGAGAGCTTTTTATTCCTGTGATTCCTGCTCGTGTGGAGCTGTTGGAAAAACGTATCTAGTATTAATCCCAATACATCAATGGAGGTTATATGCCAACCCTACTTTATGTCCAGACGAGCGGAATAGATACTCCTGAGCGGCTGTATTCGCCCTTCGTACTGGCACAGACCGCAATAGTGAAAAAATGAGACAGGTTTACATGGATTACGGCTCTGCGTCGCCCGTTGACCCGCGGGTGCTTGAGGCCATGATGCCGTACTTTGATAAGGATGCCGGGAACCCATCATCTCTTCATTCAGCAGGAAGGAGAGCCAAAAGGGAGCTTGAGGCTGCACGTTCAAAAGTTGCTGCTCTTGTTGGCGCACCAAACCCGAAGAGCATTATCTTCACATCGTGCGCAACCGAATCGAATAACCTGGCGCTGCGCGGTGCTGCAATGCGGTACAAGGATAAGGGAAACCATATAATAACTTCTTCCGTCGAGCACATGTCGGTAATGAACACCCTGAAAGACCTGCAGAGGAGCGGGTTTGAGGTGACGTACATCCCTGTAGACAAAGACGGGCTTGTGGATGCAGATCGGGTAAAGAGCGCGATAACAGAAAAGACCATTCTCATCTCAATAATATATGCGAACGGGGAAGTGGGAACAGTTCAGCCAATAAAAGAGATAGGAGAATTAGCATCTGATAAAAAGATACTGTTCCACACGGACGGCACTGCTGCTGTGGGAAAAGTCCCGATCAACGTCGAAGAGGAGCATATCGACCTTCTGACCATCTCCTCAAACGATATGTACGGTCCAAGAGGCGTCGGGGCTCTGTATGTAAAACAGGGCGTGAGGCTCATTCCTTTCATATTTGGGGGAGGGCAGGAATCCGGGATGAGAAGCGGCTCTGAGAACGTTCCCGGTATAGTGGGGATGGGAAAAGCTGCCGAGATGGCCCAAGAAGAAATGGTAAATGACGGGGCGCGAATTATCAGGATGAGGGACAGATTGATAGATACCATTCTGAAAAACGAGTATACGTATCTCACAGGTCACCGTACAAAGAGACTCCCCAATATTGCAAGCTTCCGCTTCAGCTTCATCGAGGGCGAAAGCATCATACTCCAGCTCAATGACATGGGGATCACGGCGAGCACAGGCTCTGCATGTTCCTCAAAGACGCTTGAGCCCTCGCATGTGCTCATAGCGATGGGACTGAGGCATGAGGAGGCGCACGGTTCTCTTCTTCTCACGCTTGGAAGATACAATAGCGAAGAGGATGTGGATCATATCCTTGAATCCGTACCAAAAGTAATTACAAAACTCAGGGCATTGTCACCGTTATATCCAATAAAATGAGGGCAGCTTATAGGGTGAAAACATGGACGAACAGTTCGAGTACTCAGAAAAAGTAATGGAGCATTTCAGGAACCCGCGCAACGTCGGGGAGATAAAGGATGCCGACGGCATCGGAAGGGTAGGGAACCCGGTCTGCGGCGACCTGATGGAGATCCAGATAAAAGTGGAGAACAACATACTCAGGGACGTAAAATTCAAGACGTTCGGATGCGGCTCTGCCATAGCTACAAGCAGCATGATAACTGAGATGGCAAAAGGAAAAACGCTCGAAGAGGCGCTCAAGATCACGCGCGGGGACGTGGCTGATGAACTCGGCGGCTTGCCTCCCATAAAAATGCACTGCTCAAACCTTGCTGCTGATGCCCTCCACGCTGCGATCCAGGATTACATGACCAAAAAAGAGGAGAGAGCCAAAACCGCGGCAGAGAAGTATGATTATGACGTTATCATCGTGGGCGGGGGACCTGGCGGATTATCCACGGGGATATTGTGCGCCTACAGGGGGCTCAAAACTGCCGTCTTTGAAGCTTCCAACTGGGGCGGTGTGCTGTCCTGGCTGTGTCCGACCAAGATGATCGAGAATTTCCCGGGGTTGTGCGAGAAGACGACATGCCAGGATTTGATCGACATGTGGCTGAGCGATGCAAAGAGACTGAAGGTGGACCTCAGGAAGGAGAGGGTGAACGAGATCACGCAGGACAGGAAGGTACTCACGGACAGCGGGGAGTCAAGGGGCAGGATAATCGTTATTGCGACCGGAACTTCCCCCTCTCAGGCCGGGATAAAGGGTGAGGAGAAGTTCAATAAGAACGATAAGGGAGTATATTATTTCGTCACTGACCCGCAGAAGTTCGCAGGAAAACGCGTTCTCATCGTTGGAGGCGGGAACTCAGCCGTGGACGCTGCCCTGGCACTGGCTGATGCCGCCGATATAATCACCATAGCCCACAGGCGCGATGAGTTAAGGGCCGTCCCTCATAAGGTCGGGCACTTAAAGACGCTGGATAAGGTCAAAATCCTGTACAATACCGAACTTCTGGAGATAGCCGGGGCAGACAGGGTTGAGAAAGCCATTATGCGGAATATAAAGGAGGATGAGCAGCTCCAGATGGCTGTGGATGCGGCCGTACTTGCTGTCGGGTTTACCCCGAATACAGAGATCTTCAAGAAGCTCGGAGTAGAGCTGACCGAGAAAGGATATATCAAGACAGATAAGTCACAGAAGACCAGTATCGACGGGATATATGCCGTGGGAGATGTCGCCTCAGAGGTGCAGTTCACGGTTGTCGCAGTAGCGCACGGGCTCATAGTGGCACATAATGCATACACGCAACTGCGAAAACCTTATTGGAGGTAAAGTACAATAATTAAAGGGGAACATGATACAAAAAATCCGCAAAAGGGACGGAAGAATAGTAGATTTCGATAGATCCAAAATAGCCAGTGCAGTCTTCAAGGCATTCCTCGCCACAAAAAGCAAGGACGGGAGAAGGGCTGAGGACATAGCTGACCAGGTCGTAGCGCTCATAGAGGAACGCATCCCCGGAATACCTGGCGTCGAGGACGTGCAGAATATCGTGGAGGAGGTCCTGATCAAAAACGGCTATGCCGCAGCGGCAAAAGCCTATATCCTCTACAGGGAGAAGCGCGCCCAGGTCAGGAGGGCAAAGCAGTTCTTCGGCGTAAAGGACGAGCTGAAGCTCAGCGTGAACGCTGTTCGCGTACTTGAGCGGCGCTACCTGCGCAAGGACGAGCATGGAAATGTTGTGGAGATGCCTCTTGAACTTTTCAGGCGCGTCGCGAAAGCAATCGCCCTTGACCCTGAATCCGAGGAAGAGTTTTTTGATGTGCTCGTCAGGCTTGAGTTCCTCCCCAATACCCCCACGCTCATGAATGCAGGCACGGACTTAGGGCAGCTCTCTGCGTGCTTTGTCATCCCTGTCGAGGATTCGCTTGTGAGCATCTTTGACGCAGTGAAGCATATGGCGCTCATCCAGCAGTCAGGAGGCGGGACAGGTTTCTCGTTCACGCGCCTTCGACCCAGGGGCGATATAGTGAAATCCACAAAAGGTGTGGCTTCAGGTCCTGTCTCTTTCATGCGGGTATTCGATACAACGACAGATATAATAAAGCAGGGAGGAAAGCGCCGCGGCGCCAATATGGGGATACTCAGGGCAGACCATCCCGATATAATTGAGTTCATAACCTCGAAAACAAAAGAGGGGTTCCTTACCAATTTCAACATCTCTGTCGCTGTAGATGATAAATTCATGAAAGCCGTGCTTGAGGATGGCGAGTACGAGCTAATAAACCCGCGGAACAAAGAAGTCATGAAGAAAGTGAGGGCGCGGGATATGTGGAACCTCATAACAACAATGGCATGGAGAACGGGCGACCCCGGTGTCGTGTTCATCGACGAGATCAACAGGCACAATCCAACGCCGCATATAGGGATGATGGAGAGCACGAACCCGTGCGGAGAGCTGCCTCTTTTGCCCTACGAATCCTGCAACCTGGGTTCGATAAACCTCGCAAAAATGGTGAAGGGCGGTTCAATTGACTGGGAGAGGTTCGAGAGGAACATATCCACAGCCGTCAAGTTCCTCGATAATGTGATTGATGTCAATAAATATCCTCTCTTTGAGATAGAGAAGATCACGCTTGCGAACAGGAAAATAGGTCTTGGGGTAATGGGTTTTGCTGATATGCTCGTGCAGCTTGGGATCCCTTACGACTCCGAGGAGGCATTGAGGACGGGCGAAGAGATAATGAGGTTCCTTGAGGAAAAATCCCATGCAGCATCCGGGAGACTGGCAGAGGTACGCGGGACGTTCCCGAATTTTGAGGGCAGCATATACAAAAAGCCCATACGCAACGCTACTGTGACCACAATCGCGCCCACGGGGACTATCAGCATCATAGCAGGATGCTCAAGCGGCATCGAGCCGCTGTTCGCTGTCTCCTTCGTGCGAAACGTGCTTGAGGGAACAAAGCTACTCGAAGTGAACCCGTATTTTGAGGCTGTGGCAAAGGAGCGGGGCTTCTACAGCGAGGAACTGATGATGAAGATAGCAAAACAGGGGACACTCGCAGGCATAGACGAAGTGCCTGAAGACGTAAAGCGTGTTTTTGTAACAGCTTTCGATATAGCGCCGCAGTGGCATGTGAGGATGCAGGCTGCTTTCCAGAAATACTGCGACAACGCTGTCTCAAAGACCATCAATTTCCCGCAGGACGTGAACATAAAGGAAGTGGAGAAGGCCTACATGCTCGCCTATGAACTGAAATGCAAAGGGATCACGGTCTACAGGTACGGCAGCAAGACAGAGCAGGTACTGTATCTGGGGGATATTACCGAGAAATACGTATCCGCGGATTCTGAATATGCGGGCGGGTGTGCTGCGCCTGTATGCCCTGCTTAGAACTACATCAGGATTTGTATATATCAGCCGTAAGTTTTATAATTAATGGGATTGTTAAGTGATTGTGGGCAGGTTACAGTCTTTTTTACACCACCACCAAATCGGTAACCTGCCTCTATTCCTTCATAAAGTTTATTAAGTGTGCGGTATATTAATACTATTGTATATAACCAAAGCAATACACAGGTTAGAGCTTAAAGAAGCCTCTTAGGATAATGTTATTGTAATTAATATATGAAGGAACAATGTCCACAGAAATATCAAGAAATTTAACATTAAAGGTCGCAGAAGCCTTCTCGAAAGATGTGGGAAGGGGACTGGCACGAATCGATCCCGATGATATGAAACTGCTTGGAGCTGCTGTAGGGGATATAGTTGAGATCAGCGGTAAAAGAACAACCGTGGCAAAACTTATGCCCACATTTTCAGGTGACAGGAGCAAGAGCATAATCCAGATCGACGGCATCATAAGGGGAAATGCGGAGGTGGGTGTGGATGAAAAAGTAAAGGTAAGGAAAACACGCGCTCAATCCGCGTCTTTCATTGAACTTTCATCCAATAAAGCAACCCGGAGGGACACAAGGTATATAAGTAAATTACTGGGAGGCATGCCAGTCGTAAAAGGCGATGTCGTTCGGATCGTATTTTTTGGAACGCGCTACCAGGAATATACCGTTATTGGTACACGTCCTCAGGGAGCTGTTATCGTGCATCCTAAAACCAGTATCCAGTTTAAAAAAGCAGAAGAAGCGGTAAAGCAAGGAAATAAGATTTCATATGAGGACGTCGGTGGCCTGGGTAAAGAGATCAGGAAAATAAGAGAGATGATAGAGCTTCCCCTGAAATATCCTGAGTTGTTTGAACGGCTTGGTATAGAGCCGCCAAAGGGAATATTGCTCTACGGCCCCCCGGGTACCGGTAAGACGCTGATAGCCAGGGCAGTGGCAAATGAAACCTCAGCTTTCTTCATGCACGTGAACAGCCCTGAGATCATGCACAAATTCTACGGGGAAAGCGAAGGGAAACTGCGCGAAGTCTTTGAGAAAGCCAGCAGCAATGCTCCGAGTATACTTTTTATTGATGAGATAGACGTAATAGCTCCCAAGCGAGAGAAAATCCTGGGGGATGTCGAAAAGAGAGTGGTGGGACAGTTACTGGCACTGATGGACGGCCTCGAATCAAGGGGCCAGGTAGTGGTCATTGGAGCTACCAATATTCCAAATGCCCTTGATCCGGCACTCAGAAGACCCGGAAGGTTTGACCGTGAGATCAGCATAAGTATTCCGGATAAAAACGCCAGGCTTGAGATATTGAATATCCATACGCGGGGAATGCCCCTTGATGAAAACGTTGATATTTCGCAGCTTGCCGAAGTTACGCACGGTTACGTTGGCGCAGATATGGCAGCCCTGTGCAGGGAAGCGGCAATGAATGCCATACGCAAAATAATGCCGGGAATAGACCTCGAGTCAGAACACATATCCCCTGAGATAATTTTAGATATGAAGGTATCAATGGATGATTTTATGGAAGCGCTTTCTGAGATCATTCCATCTACTACGCGAGAGGTTTTTGTGGAGACGCCCAATGTATCCTGGGATGACGTCGGAGGACTGGAACATGTTAAAAAAGAGCTCATAAAGGCGATCGAATGGCCGCTCAAGTATACCTCTCTCTTCAATTATACCCGCATCAAAGCGCCCAAGGGAATACTGCTATACGGACCTCCGGGCACGGGCAAGACCATGATAGCCAAGGCAGTGGCAAGCGAGAGCAATGCCAATTTTATATCGATAAAAGGGCCTGAACTGTTATCCAAATGGGTAGGAGAATCGGAAAGCGGAATCCGGGAAATATTTAAAAAAGCAAGGCAAGCAGCACCCTGTGTCATTTTTTTTGATGAAATGGATGCAATAGCACCAAGACGCGGGAAGGGAGCGGATACCCAGGTAACAGAGCGCACGGTCAGTCAGATGTTAACTGAACTGGACGGTATAGAAGAACTCAAGGGAGTTACAGTCCTGGCTGCCACGAACCGCCTGGACATGATCGACCCCGCCCTCCTGCGCCCCGGAAGGTTTGACCTGATAATAGAAGTGTCACCCCCTGGAAAAAATGAACTGCAGGAGATATTCAAAGTCCACACCAGGCAAAAACCACTCAGCCATGATATAGATGAAAAGTCATTAATAATGCTGATGGTGGGTTTAACAGGCGCAGGTGTATCATATGTATGCAGGGAAGCTGCCATGCTTGCGATTAAAGAATATATCGAGAACGGGGGAGATATCGGGAAACCGGATTTCAAGATAAATAAAAAACACTTTGAAGAGGCTATAACTACTTATAAGAAAATGCATGATATCCCGAAGACGGAGAGTTAGGAAAAATTCAGGGCTAATCCCCGCGACAAGAGGAGTGGGATACAGCCCGTATAAAAACCATAACAAGAGACACTTTCACACCGCTTGGATGAGACTTATAAGCTGGCAAAAACAAACAGAAAAGTAATTATGCAAGTCAAGAAATCACTTAAAATCCCAATCCATTACGACACCACAAAATCGAAGATAAACATACTGGATAATCTGACAGCAAGAATAACATATTGCATCATGCGAATCTCCGAACTTATCACTGATGAAACGAAGATAGACCGCTCCATAACAAGGAAGCTGGTAAAGGATAACAATATTGCGTTAAAAACAGGTTTATCGGCAGGATTCATTGACCAGTGTATAGACAAGGTCATCTGGGCATGGAACTCATACAAGAGGCTTCATAGGGAATGGGAAAAGAAGCTCAAAAGAGCCGAAGAGAGAGTTCAGTCAGCTAAAGATGAGAAAGAAAAGGAGAAGAGAGAAAAATCACTTCAGAAAATGCTCAAAAGAGAGCCTTCAAAACCATCATTCCAGGATAAAACCGCATGCAGGATAGATTACAGGACAGGAAAAGTAGAGCGGGGAAAAGGTAAATTAACCCCGCTCTGGATACATATATCTACACTTGAAAAAGGCAGGACGATAGATATTCCTTTAAATCCCTCGCAGTATCATGTAAACCAGCTTAATAACGCTGAAATAGATGATTTTGAAATCATAAAAGCGAATAAAAAATATTACATTCATATCTCTATCACAAAAGTGGTTGAGGATAAACCAATAAGTTCCATCGGAGGTATAGATCAGGGTCTTAACAGATCCCTGGCAGTCGTACTGCTGGATGCACCTATGCCTCGTGAAGAGCATTTATTGGATGCAGCAAAGAGAGAACTTCTTGATAAATACGACACTATCATAGCATCGCTTCAGGAAGCCGAGAAGTGGGATAAACTCAGAGAACTCAGGAATAAGAGAGCCAACGTCTCCATCCATGGCGATTGGTGTCTTGCGAATCAGACAGCCGAGTTCACAGAAAAATCACTGATAGCAGTAGGCAACACACCGTTCAGGCAAACACAGTTCAGAGGAAATGGTATGCCTCAGCTTCGAAAGAGAATAGGCAAATGGTCATACGGAAGACAGAGAAAGTTCATAGCTCTCAAGAGGGCAGAACGAGGATATCCCACACTGCTTGTAGATGAATATAACACATCAAGGAAATGCCATATCTGCGGTTCGATGCTGACAACGAGGAAGTGGGTAGACGGCTATTCCTGGATCCTCTGTCATTCTTGCGGCACAAAGATAGATGCTGATTTCAATGCTGCATACAATATTTCAGACAGTATAATACCGACCGCTGTATGGGTATATAACAGCAGTATAGAATATGCTCTTCGATGTCGAGATGACAGACTGAAAGTGCAGATGAACATGGAGAAAATCCATGCGAGTGCATAAGATGGATGCCCATCTATTGATGGGAGTAGTCACATGAGATGGCTGATTCTGGTCAGGATAATCCATACCTCGGCTGATATGGGTTCCATGAGTGAGGGGCTTGTGAAAGAGGGAATGGCGAAGATGGGGAGGGAAAAATGGCTTGAGAACCAGGGAAAAATAGAAAAATTCTGGGATGACCTGGAGAAAGAAATAGACGGGCTCGGTCTGGATTACAGCAAGACGAGAATATACCAGGATGGTCTTCCCTGCGGCGGCGAATTGGGATTGAGGATTGTCAGGGAAACCGCGGATAAAGGAAGCAAGAACTACCGGATAGTAAGGAAATTGATAGAAAGAGGGGCTGTGATCGAGGCAACCGAGAGCCCGGAACTCCTCAGGAAAGAATACGAGCACATCCAAGCCCTTATTACTGCAAAAACGCCGGAAGACAGAGCAGATGCCGCGCGCAGGTACGACCAGGTAAAAGACGAACTGATGCAGGAGCGCGATGCTTATATCGCAAAGGCGATCGATGTTTCCCTGAAAGATGACGAAACCGGGGTGCTGTTCATAGGGGCGTCTCACAACATTATACCTAAGTTAGCAAAGGATATAGAAGTAAAAAGTCTGGATTAGTTTTGATTCTTCAGGCAATCAAAACTGTGCATTCCTTCCCGACCTGCTTTTCGGGCTTCTTCGCCGTAACTTCTTCAATCGCTCCCTTAAACCCCATTATATCCGATACATAAATACGCACAACCTCGCCGCCGTGCTTCAGAATAAGCACGTCACGCTCCACATTGAAATGCGTCTCCGCCTTTACCATGAGAGCGCCGATCCTGTCAAGGGGAATCTCAAAAAGCATTTCCTCCCTCCACAGGAAAAGTCTCTTATTCGTAAGGTACCATAAGCCAGGTCTCCATGTCTGTATAATCCCCTGGCTGTACCATATATAGCCAAACGTCCTCTGGAAAATGGTCTCCCCTTCCATAAGCGGTATTCTTTTATTTGTCAATTCTTTCTCATACCATTCCCTTGTGCTCTCATCCCATGCCTCCATCATCCCGTAGTCGAGCATCGTCTCTATACTTGCAAGCGCAGCCTTGAGATTTATCCCAATGAGCGGCACGCCTGCAACGGATATGATCAGATCCGCATTCAATATGATCCCTTTATTCAGCAGCCGGTCAAGCAGATCCACAAGGCTGTTCTCGAGTTCAGGTTTCATCTTCGTTCCTCCTTCCCGGTTTCCAGTGGAAATGAAGGGGCTGAAGGCTTCTTATCATCAATCCTTCTCCAGCCCCACGAAACTGAATGGCGCCCATGGGCCTGTAAAGCGGACTGCAAAGCCATCACGGTTGTTTATCCCGTCCAGAACCTCGCCGAGTTTTTCGACCTTGTCTTCACTGACCAGGCAGGAAAGTGCCACTATCGGCTCCATCCCTTTATATTTTTCAGGCACCTGTGATTTTTTCGTTTCAACCTTTGAATCCTCAGCATGTTCTCTTATCTTAGAGCAAAAATCAGCGGCAAGCATGGATATTTCCACTGCAATAGCATCCGTCATTTTTAGCTCGAACTGCCGCCGGACCAGGTAAGCAGCACCTTTTGACATTTTTTCCATTTTCTCTTTCAGTTCCTTCAGTTCCTGATCGCTGCTCTCAAGTTTCCTGGCGATACTGTCCTGAACGCAGAAGATCTGAACAGAATATTCAGCTTTATTTTTGATTTTCTCAAGTTCGCTTTTAAGCTTCCTGTAATTCTCCGCAAGCCAGTTCCTGACAGTTTCATCGCTGCCTTTTGCGACTGCACCGAATGCAAACGGCAAAACAGTGCCGAATTGTTTCGACGCACAGTCAATTACATAATTATGAGCTAAAATCCACTCTTTTACTTTCCCATCGTCCTGTGTTCTGCAAGCTCCTGCCTTGCAGGAATGCACAACAGCAGCAATATCATTATGAGGTATCGTGAAGACCCTATTATCATTAATCCCTATATCGCCAAAGCACAACCGGTCACCGCTATTTATAACCGAGTACAGGTATCTCTCTTCTTGGAATTCCACAGCTTCATGAACTCCATTCATACCTTTTCTACACCTTCTACACCTTCAGCCCACTTACTTGTATTAAGTAAATTACCTACCATGTCATCCACTACCTGGTCAAGGCCGCCACGCACCGATTTCACAGCATCATCAAGGTCGTTGTCTTTCTTTATGTTATCAAGCGCTTCTTTGAGGTCGCTTAATGCCAGACCAAGCCTCTCGATTTCCTGGTCGCTCAACCTCCCGCCTTCCATTCTTCGTATAGCCTGCCGTTCGAGCACCTCCTGTATGATCTCTACGAGCGCCACGACCAGTCCGAGCAAACCCTGTTTAAGATTACCCTCATCGATGTTAACCGGCATTGTCCTCCCTTTCTATTCTAAGCTGCAGTATGCCGTTGTTATATGTTCTCTCAAGGATGGATTTCAGTACGGGCGGCAATCTGATCGTTTTGCAATATTTCCCTGCGGAAATTTCAAGTGTATTGTCTTTCAGTTTTGTTTTTATGTCTTTTTCCTCTACACCCGGAAGCTCTGCTATCACCGAAATGTGATCCTTTTCCTCAAAAACGTCAATGATCGGCTCCCGCTCTTCGGTTTCTCCCGTCTCATCCTCCGTTTTTACACTTTTTGGCCTGACGGCTTTCCGCTCTGTAAGGGGTCTTATAGATATTCCATACTCCACGCTGGGCTTTGCGCTCCAGCCGGTCTCTAACCTGTGCTCTATCTCGGCATCAGTCTGTGCAATCCTTCTCCTGAATTCCGGAGATGATTTTTCAAGTGCTCTGACAATCCCGCCAAGACCAGGGATTAACTGCCCTACAACGCTTTCTACCGTACTGGTCTCTTCCCCTTTCTTTTCAAGCTCTTCTTTTTTGTTTTTCTCACTTTTCATATATATTCACCGCCTTTCTAAGTTTCACCTCTAATACACCATTCCGGTATGTTTTTTCAATAATCTGCTCCACTGCATAATGCAGTGGAATAATTCTGTTAAACCCGCCAGAAGACATCAGGAGTTTATTGCCATTCACATCGAGCTTTATACTATTCTCATCAACCATGGGCAGTTCAGTTGTAATTCTTACAATATCTCCTTCATCAATGACGTCAATATGCGAACTGTTCTCCCCAGCATTTAATTCCCTGGACATCGCAAGCGGGCTTACCCAGCCGCATATCGGGCATCCCTGTCCGAATAGCCTGCCCTTTTCCACAAGATAGTGACATGCCGGACAGCGATACTGGAATGCCTTTTCCTCTTTACTGGCTTTTTTTATTACACCATGCCGGTCTTCAGGGTCTTCTTCAGCCCGGGCTCTTCCAGTCCGGATATGGGGCAGCCATCTTCGATTAATAAATGTTCCTCCCTTTGGATTGCATATTCAGGACTTTTTGCTTTTATTCTGTCAGCCTCTCTCCATCCTGCAGCGTTTAAGTTTGTTCCGGATGGAAAGTCCAGTCCATAATGCGCTGCTGTCTCAAATGAGGCTAAAGCAGCCCTTATCTTGATACCAAGAAGTTCAGTACCTGCGACAGAGACCGAAATATCAGCGTTGATCACAAGACCCCTGTCCAGGATCCGCTCTATCGCATCTATAAGACCTCCCGAACTTTCAGGTATTAAGCCAGTCATGGTTTACCCTCTCCTTCAAGCCTTTTCCAGATATTGCCGTAGATTCTCTTTGCTGGCTTTACCATAGAATACTTAGGTTTCACTGGAATAGTAGAATGTGTCACTCCGTATTCCCGTGACTTTGGTTTATCCCCTAAACCGACTAAAGCCGCACCGGGATTGAGATTTGGCGATCTATCAGCTTTTTTAGCGCTCATTAAAGCTTGATTGCTTTTAACTTTCAGTTTGTATCTTTCTCTCTGTTGAAATAAATTTATTCTGGCTTTGTCACGCCATTGCTCCATTTTTTGTATCGTCCTTTCCAAAAAATTCCTTTTTTTTATTCCGATCATATTGGTTCTTCCAATAGGGAGTCTTCCAATTGTATCAACCATTATGAATACCCCCCAATTTGTCTATGCCATTTTTGATTTCCTATATCTTTTGATAATTTTTCCATTATCTTTTCATATTGTTCTTTTACACTTGCCATTTATCTCACCTCATTTTCTTTCCTGCTTAACTTGATCGTTAGAATCCCGTTTTTGAAGGATGCCTCTTTGATACCTTCTATATTTTTTTCTTCAGAAACCCGGATATTCCTCACCAGATTGCCATCAGGAGTTATCGCTGTTATTCTTAAAAGGCGGTTGCCAGCGATATCGAGTTCGATATCATCTTCCTTGATGTGCGATAAATACGCAACGACAGAAATTGTGTCACCATTCGCTACAATATTGATGGTCGGCTCTTGCACTCCCTGACCAGGTCCGGTTGAACGGAGACGGGCTTTGGGATGAGAACGAGAACCCTGCAAGTCATTCTTCTCTATTCCAATTTTGACAGTATAACTATACTCAGCCTTTGAATCAAAGGGTCCTTTAGACTCTCCGGATACGTTTCTCACCTTCTCATTTTTCCTCTCCATCTCCTCAAGAATCTTCAAAAAATCCCGGAGGCTTTCCACAAATCCCGGAGATGGTGAATTTATTCGCTCTATTTTTGAATTCATCGCGCCCTCAGGATATCGGTTCTTACGCTAAGATTCATCTCAGTTCCCCGTTCAGCAAGTTTAAGCTCTTGCAGCAGTTTTGCATTATTTTTCTCATATTCACCAGAGGTTAATTCCCCAAACTCGAAAAGCAATCTATTCTCTTTTATCTTATTCTTTATTTTTTCAGGATTGTACAGCTCCTTGTATGCGAAATCCCGTATCTGTTCAAGCGTCCAGACAAGGCTTAATCCTGGAATCGTTATCCCCAGTTGCCTGAGCAAAATATCGTCGATAATAAACATTACCGAAACCCCCCCCGCTTTCTGGACAGGATCTGGATATCCACAAAATTATATGGTGGCCATGGTCCGCTGTACTGGATTTTAATATCCTGGTATTTATTCCCAAGCTGTTCCACCTCACCAGAAAAATCATTTATCTTATCCCTGTCAATAAGAAATGAGGTATTCAAGATCAGGCGCTCGCTGAACAGCTTGAGTTCTTTTGATTGGACAGCTTTCTTTTTGAGGGCATCAAGGAAAACTGATCTGCATTTTTCTTTTCCATCCCATGTAGCATTTTCTTTTGGCAAGAATAGCTTGACCCCGAGTTCTACTCTATTATCTACCTCATTCATAGCTTTCTTCATGGCTTTATATCCGACACTCATCGCGATCAAAAGCAGTTTCTTGTTTTTGAACGCCATTCCATAAGACACAGGAAGCACACTATGCTCTTTCATCACCTGTTCTACAACCTTTCTGTGAAGTTCAACTTCTTCATCGCTTGCCTCATACTTTTTCACCGCAGCGTTGCTCACCACAGGCGCAAAATCCCTATACTCTAAAGTGTAAACTTCCTGCCCACCAAACCCGATATTCCCAAAGCTCTTTTTTTCACCCGGAGATTTAATTATGCAATACACATATCTCCCGCTCTCCTCATTCATGTTGTATTCGCCTCCAAATTTCTGGATTTTAAAAAGTCATTTAAGAATTCATTTGCCAGACTGTGTTCCTCAAGTATACGCTTGATATTTGCTTCGCTGCCCCTTGCTGGTTTGTATACTTTCTTTTTAATACTGCATTCATATTCCAGTAGCCCTTCTTTTTTTAGTCTGTGAAGAAGAGGGTATATAGTACCCGGGCTCAGCAGTACATTGAAATTCTTGTGGACAATATTCAAGATATCAGTACCGCACATTGGTTTGCCGGCAATCATTGCAAGAATTACTATATCCAAATATTCCTTGACGAACCGTTCTAAAGTAGCATCTGCAATATCCAGTTTTTCCCCGGATAGAACTGTGATATCCGGAGTATTGAGGATGAGCCTGTCATGGCTTGCGGTAAGTTTCTGGATTCTTTCCGGAGGAAGACGGGAAAGGTCATACATACATAAAGCGATAATATTTTTATTCTCAGCAAGGAATTCTTCCAGCTTTTCATGTCCATCATCAATGGAACTCATATCCATGATTATTCTCAACTTGCCTCCCATGGTTTTCAGGATGCCGATATTTTCTGGATGGAGAAAAGACAGGTTGGGATTCTTCTCAAACCTGCTTTTTATTAACTCAGGTTGCTCACAAGTTACATACAGGAGTTTCTCGTCATCATCAGACATAGTAAAGAAGGAGGACTGGATCGCATATTTGTTCAAATGTGAGGTGTACAGGAATAATATGTGCTTACTCAGAGCCAATGACCCGGCTATAATTGCATTTATGCTTGTGGGCATTATTGCTGCATTCTTGTTCATTATCCCATCCTTATTTGAATACTTCCGGCAGTCGTATAGTACGCAGCCGCTCGATTTACGCTTCTTCTTCTACAATCATGTCTCCTCTGTGGCGCATCCCGACCCGTCTGTATCCAGTGAACTCCAAGTCTCCGGTAAGTTTGAGCTCATAAGTGTTTAGAATATCCTGGGTATCGGGAACTGCTTTTCTCTCAAGCACTTCGATCTGTACCTTCCATTCTTCACCTTCTTTGGCCACGGATGTAATGCTCTCTGCTTTCTTGTTCAAAATGCTCTCTAACAGGGCAGGAGCTTTCTGGCATATTTCTTTTATATTTACATGTTTTATATTTGTCGTCATGCCAACTCCATTATGGGATGCAGATGCTTCCGTCTTTTTCATCGACAACCACCATCTATTTCAGGGCCATAATGGCTTCTTTCACCAGTTTTTGTTTCTCTATCAGGTCTATTTTGGAGCTAGTTTTGGTAGCCATTACGTCAATGCATATCTGCTCGAAATCCGCATTACCTGAACCATTTGAAGCCGCCAACCCCTTGCCTATCATTATACATGCTCTTGTTCCTGGTTTCTGGGCATCAGGCAATTTCTCTCTCAAAGATGTGATAACACTCACTATCTTTTTGGCATCATGCATCGGCAAGTCGGTGTGCGCCTGGACGATCTTTACCTCAGTATCAAAACTGTAGTAGTCCATGTATATGCTAACCAGCCTGTCAAGCAGCGCATCCTGTGGTTTGTGGACTCCAGCATATTCAATGGAATTACTGGTCAGTATCGCTTTGAAATCTGGATGCACCTCGATGTATCTCTCCTCTCCGAACTTGGTGGGTAATTCAAGTATCTTTTCTTCAAAAACCGATAGCAGAACATTGTTTGCTGATGGTTTTGTACGGGAGAATTCATTATAGACTAGCGTGTAGCCGTATTTGCATGCGATAGCAAGGGGATTATCAATCCAGTCTGCCTTTAGTATGTCACTGCTTTTAAATACATTGTGAATATACTTATCTCTCAGGCTTTCCTGTTCTATCTGCGAGTATCCACCTATCAAATCTGTGGTCGTGACTGATTCGTCACCATTGATCCAGACAACTGGTCGCCCCAGCTCTTTTGCAGTATGCATCGCAAGACTTGTCTTTCCGCAGCCAGTAGGCCCGATCAGGTGCACAGGGTGCCCAGTCTTAAGCCATAGTCTTATCCTTTCATCCAGCTTTTTCACATCTGGCGTATCAATGAAGTGATCAATGTCAGGCACAAGATATGTGGCTTCGATCGATTCAAGCTCTGTTCCCCCCAGATTTTGTGACCGTCCACTATTATCAAGCTCCGGTTCATCCATGGACATGGTTACCTGAAGCTGTGTCCCTTTGATAGTTAATTCCTCCATTTTTTCCTCTTTTGTCATATGAACGGACTCTCCCCTCACCTTTCTAGGATGTGTTTCTTTAAATTTCATGTATATCTCCTCTTTCGTAACGATTTTCGATATATGCAGACAAAAAAAATCACTACTACGGTTTAACCATAGTAGAAATCTTTTATGTAGTTTACTGTCTCGTTCCGGTATTCCCCAAATTTAGTTTCCATCTGATGGATACCTTTTTGTATCACTTTGACGCCGCTGTGCATCTCTTTTACTCCGATTTGAAGGTGGTGGGTTTTCTCATCGAACGCGGATTGCAACTCCTGGATACCCTTGTGCATCTCTTTAATTCCCGTTCCCATCTTTGCTGCAGCTTTTTCATTCACTTTTATCTGTGCCTTGAAGCTCTTTTGCATCTCATCGACGCCCTTATGCATCACACGGACGCCCTTATGCAAATTCTCAGAACCCTCTTTCCGCATTTCAATTGCATAATTATCCATGCCAACCATCATATTTTTAATACTGGTTTGCATTTCTTTGACGCCAGTCCCGATGGCTCCAACCGCCTCTGCGTTTACATCCATCTGCGCGGATATTGCAGCGCACTTTGCGAATACACCTTTCTTTCCAATATTCGTTCCAATATGTGGCTTAGGTTGCGCTTTAAAAGCCTTTCCCGCCTTCGGTGCTTCCGCTCTGGGTTTCGAGTCTTCTTTTGCGGGGGCTTTTTCAGTCTTCTTTCTCGCTTCAAAGATGAAATCAGCAATTTTGGTTTTAGATATACCTACAGTGTCTATCCCTAGCTTTTCAGCCATTTCTGATAATTCACTGCGAGTACGCTTCAGTAATACTTCTGGCGTTTCTTTCATAATTTGACCTCAAAAAAAGAGATCTGCTTATGCAGGAACTCCAGTTGCTGCGCCTATTGCAGCCTGTTCAACTTTCGTTATCTCTTCAGCATAGTGCAGGTATGTATCTACAGAGGCGACAACTACTCTTGCCTCAATTGTAAGGATCTCTATCCCGACTAAGGACACCCTTGCCCATACATCGACTACTACGCCTTTATCTAAGATCCTGTCAAGCACTTCTGCGAGACTGGATGAATCCGGTGATCCCATATTTTTCATCTCCTTGTTTTATTTATTTTCTCGATAAATTCGAGAAGCATAATGTTCCGTCATTTCTCTTCCTTTTGCTTTTTCAGGGTCAGCTTAAATACCCCGTTGTTGTACGCAGTTTTGAGAAGAGAGACTTTACAGGGCAGCAATACATCTTTAGTGTATTTTCTGTCTTCTGAAGTGGCATTAAGTATCACCACGTCAGCCTTTATCTCATAAGAGATATCATTCTCCTCAATGCCGGGAAGCTCGACTATTACCTCAAGGCTGTCTGCTTCTTCAAAGATATCCACGAAAGGCTCCCGTATCTCCTCTACAACCTGCCCTTTCTCTGTTTTTCTTACAATGTTCCCAAACCTCTCCACCTGTGGGACTCCGGCGCCGCCTATCTTAACTGAGAAACCGTACATAGCCCTTGTCCCGCCAGGTGTCTTTATTTCGCCGGGGCGTTCTACCTTTTCCTGCCCTTTTTCAGCCATCTCGGATACAAGCTCTATGAAACTGTCGATCCCTTTGAAAATCTCGCACATGCTTCTGGTACCAATGCCGGCATTGATAGACCCGGGCTTTCTCTTTCTTGCATAAGGTCTTACATTTATTCTCATGAATTTTACCTCAAAGATATATTTTCAGTCATGTTTGCACCTGAGGATAGAACCAATACACAATTGGATATTGCCTGTTGCTACAAATGTTAGGAACAACGATATCACCGCGTAAATCATTCTAATCATAATAATCATCATACCTACCACAATTCTGGTAATAATAGCTTTCTATCTTTCAAATTTTATTTCAGAATTTGTTTCAGAAATTGAAACATGGTGATGTTTAAATATGGTAATGTGTTACTTTATTTCAAGCATGGCGAAAATGAAGCTTCTTGTAATAGATGATGCCCCATATGTACTTAAAGCACTTCGGGACACGCTGGAAGCGCACGGATATGAAGTGCATGAGGCAGTTAACGGAGAGGAAGCGCTTGCCATGTACAAGGAAGCGAATCCCGACGTGGTGCTCATGGACATATTGATGCCAAAGATGGACGGGGTAAGCGCTACCAAATGCATCATGGAGTACGATCCAAATGCGAAGATCATCGTATTAACAGCAATGGGAAAGTACGGACTTGAGAAAGATTGTATCGAGGCAGGTGCAAGCGATTTTATCATGAAGCCTTTTAAGACAAAGGATTTGCTAAAAACTATTAATTCCCTGGTTAAAGATGAAAGGAATTGAAGCAGTCAGGGCATATCAAGAGGAAATTATAGAGTCCATACCAAGTACTATTATCGTTCTGGACAGGGGATTGATGATATTGTATGCTAATAGAAACTATTATCTAAAATCAGGCAAAAAGGAGAGAGATGTGGTGGGTCAGCGGCTTGACCGAGTTTTTTCACCAATGCTGATCGAAAAGACAAGAATAGACGAGAAAATAAGGCTGGCCTTCAATACATGCACTCCTTTCAGCGGCGGGCAGCTTAGATACCCCGGAGGGTTGTTCTTTTTTTATAAAATACATCCATTGAAAGAATCCGATATGAGCGTAAGAAGGGTGATGCTTTTGATGGAGGACATTACCGAGCTTACGCGCCTGGAAGAAGAGCTGCGGGACTCGTATGTGAAACTTGAGAATGCATATTCTGAACTCAAGGAGGAGGATGAGACAAAGTCATATTTTATCTCCACAGCCTCGCATGAACTTCGCACTCCTCTTACCGTGATAAGCAGCTACCTTGAGATGTTTGAAGATGGTATGCTGGGCGAACTGAATGAGAACCAGTACGATAAGCTCGCTGTCATGCGCTCTCAAACGGATCATATGATAAGGCTGGTGGAAGACATTCTTGACACTTCAAGACTGGAATCAAGGAAATTCAAGATTCAAAAGCAGTCCATTGAACTGGAAGATATTGCAAAAAGTGCCATAGATGAGATGAGCAGGCTTGCCGACCTGAAGGAGCACTCCATGTCATTAAAGCTATCCAAAAAACCGCCTCAAATCATGGGCGACGAGCAGCGTATAAGACAGGTTTTCAGCAACCTGATCACCAATGCCGTCAAATATACTCCAAATAAGGGAAGGATAGAGGTTGAAATAAAAGATGAAAAAAGATACTTACTTGTTTCGATTTCTGACACAGGTATAGGGATACCTGAGAAAGAGCATAAGAAAGTATTTGATAAGTTCTACACTGTAGGCGGCAAATCCCTTACCCGGGAATCAGAGAGAATGGGCCTCGGGCTTACGATCGCCAAGGGGATTGTAGAGGCGCACGGGGGTAAGATATGGGTAAAGAGCGAGGGAGAAGGAAAAGGAAGCACTTTTTATTTCACTCTTCCGAAGGGTGATTAAGGTGCTCAAAATCTTCAGGAGAAAGCCGAAAGTGGTTCCTGTCACCGAGCCTGTAACGAATTTTGCTGGCACAAAATTAAAAAGAGGGAGAAGTTATCTGGTAAAAGAACTTAAATCTGATATGGCATTTGAGATTTTTGTATCCATGATAAAGGGAACATGTGCGCAATGCCAGCATCCTGAGAGTTTTTCCTGTGAAAGTATAGGATGCGGAGGATGCACTTTACCCTGCCCCTGCAAAAATTGTATGCAGTACAGAGCACAGGGGTTATGCTTTACAATTAATTCACCTGAAGAGATCAGGCAGAAATATCTCCTGCAAACAAGCCCGATTTTCTGGGTAAGTAAACATGGCAATGAGAGCATCAATCCTGCAAATCTTGAGATAATGGCGGACATGATATACGATTTCTTTAAGAAATGCAAAAACCCGATCGTCTTGCTGGATGGTATAGAATATCCGGTCACCATGAATGGGTTTGCCCCGGTTTTAAAATTTTTGCAGGATATACGTGAGTGGGTTATTTTGCATAAGGCTGTATTTATTTTGCCTGTAAGTCCTGCTACTCTTGATGAAAGGGAGCTTGCACTTATTGAAAGGATTATGGACAAATATGGTGATGATAACAATAATGATGGAAAATTATTTATGTAAATACTGTGTAAAGATGTTCTTGCTAAACCGGGAAAACGGGAAAGTGAGCATGTTGCGGTGGTATGATTGAGAGATTGGAATAGCGAAGATAAAATTATAGAAAATGCTCAGGCAGTACTGGAAATCGAGCCTCCAAAATTAAATCCGAATCGATTTAAAGAAAATATTGTTAAAAGTCATCTTGAAGTCATTGTACTTTCGATGCTGGTTGAGATGCCGATAAGCGGCTATGATCTGATAAAGGAAATTCTTGCAAGATATAATGTTTTCTTAAGTCAGGGAACTGTTTACTCGCTTTTATATTGTCTGAAAGATGAAGGTATCATACGGGCGGAATTTACGAGAGGCGATATGAGAACTAAACGATATTCTATTACTCAGGAAGGAAAACAGATCGTCGAGAAAAGAATAGATGAATTTATCGATGCAGGAGAGTCCATTTTGAATTCTATCAAGAAACGAAAGTAATAGGTTTAAGATATGTTTAAGAACTCTATCACAGGTTTAGACGGGTTGTTTAAAGACGGAGACATACCAAAGGGCTCGGTGATACTTGTAACCGGGATAGAGGGGGCTTTGAAATCGAGCTTTATCTTCAGTATGATCTCTAACTATATTGCAGGCACAAGCGAACACGGTCTGTACGCAAGTCTTGAAGAAACCAAGGAGAGCCACCTCAGGAATATGGAAAGCCTTGGGGTCAAGAGGCTGGACAGACTACATATTTTCGATTATAAAGATATGCGATTTGAATCGAAGAACGAAGAACTGGACATTATCGAGGTCACTGAAGATATGATAGATTTCTACAGGGAAAAATACGACGACCTGACGGTTTTTGCTCTCGACTCGCTAAACGCATTCTATTCGGTCTCAACCGGGGTAAATCTCAGAAAGAATATGTATAACTTCTTCGCAATGCTGAGGGATAAAGACCTGACATCATTCCTTATAATGGAGACCTGCTCTCCCGAAAAGTATGTAATTGCTCACTCTGCTGATAATGTAGAGCATCCCGAGTATTTCCTTGCTGACGGCATAATAGAACTTGGGGTAATCGAAGCCAAGGAGAATGTTAAGAGGTATATCCAGATAAGAAAAATGCGAACCGTTAACCACTACATGGAAAAACATCAGATCATGGCGGGAAAAGGTGGTATTTCCATACTGGGATCGGTATATTAAGAAACTATATAATTTGATAATAATGATGGAAACAAAGATATTGGTCGTCGAAGATGAAGCTTTAGTCGCTGAAGACATCAAAAAAACTTTGCAGGATCTGGGGTATGCTGTCCTATCGACAGCCTCTTCTGGAGAAGAGGCTATTAAAAAAGTAAACGAGTATCGTCCAGATTTAGTTCTAATGGATATTGTACTGCAAGGTGGAATGGATGGGGTTGAGACTGCTAAGCAGATATCTTCTCATTTTAATACTCCTATTATATATCTCACTGCTTATTCAGATAAAACAACGCTTGAGAGGGCAAGAATAACAGAGCCTTTCGGGTATATAATCAAGCCATTCAAAGAAAAAGAATTGAAAATGGCAATTGATCTAGCCATCTTTAAACATGATGCTGAGAAGAAATTAAAAGAAAGCAAAGAATGGCTTTTCACAACACTGGCAAGTATCAGTGATGCAGTGATTGCTACAGACCCAAAAGGCTGTGTGGAATTCATGAATCCTGTTGCTCAATCCCTGACAGGATGGGAGATAAAAGAAGTCCTGGGAAAGCCAACTAAAGACATATTAAATATTCTAAACGGGAAAAACGATGCCTTTCGAAGATTTTACTATCCGGTAAGTGGTGCAGGAGCTATTAAGGATCATCAAGCAGTCTTGATATCCAGGAACAAACTAAAAATACCCGTTGAGATAAGCATATCTCCAATCAAAGATGATAGAGGGGGCTTTGTCGGCAATGTTATAGTTTTACGTGATATTACCGAGCGCAAGCTGGCTGAAGAGGCGTTAAAAGAAAGTGAAGAGCGCTTTAGATCCCTGGTGGAGTCCGCACCTAACGCTGTTGTTATAACCGATTGCAGTGGAAATATCATTTCATGGAACAAGAGCGCAGAAAAAATCTTTCTTTATACTGAAAAAGAGGTGTTAGGCAAGCCTCTCACAATATTGATGCCTAACCGATATAGAGATGCACATCAAAGAGGGCTGGAACGTGTAAGATTAACTGGAAAATCAAATGCCATCGGGAAACCTGTAGAGCTGCATGGGTTGAGGAAAGATAGCAGCGAATTTCCATTAGAACTTTCCCTTTCAACATGGTCTACAGAAAAAGGATCCTTTTATGGCGGTATAATCCATGATATCACAGAGCGCAAGCGGACTGAAGAGGCATTGTCATGGGAGTCAAATGTCAATGTGTCTATTGCAGAATTATCCACCGCACTTATATTAATGACAACGATTGATGAAACACCATCTCTTGTACTGGAATATGCAAAGCATCTAACAGGTAGTAAGTTCGGTTACACTGGCTATATTGACTCGCAGACTGGTTACCTAATCTCTCCTACCCTGAGTAGAGATATCTGGGATATTTGCAATATCAAGGATAAAAATGTCGTCTTTAAGAAATTCACCGGGCTTTTTGGGTGGGTGTTAAATAACGGAAAACCTCTTTTAACTAATGCGCCTGATAAAGACCCGCGATCATCTGGAACTCCGGAAGGTCATGTACCTATCCTGCGTTTTCTTTCTGTCCCTGCGATGATTGATGAAACATTAGTCGGCCAGATATCGGTTGCCAACTCAGATCATGACTACACCGAGCGAGACCTTAGGCTTCTTGAGCGGCTTGCAACCATATATGCCATTGCTCTCCAACGCAAGAAAATTGAGGAAGCACTACAAAAAAGTGAGACACGCCTTAAGCTTCAATTTGAAAGAATGCCTATCGGGTGCATCGTGTGGAGTTCTAATCTCCGTATAGAGGCGTGGAATCCGGCTGCTGAAAAGATTTTTGGTTTTAAGGCAGATGAAGTGTTAGGGAAACACCCTTACGATCTAATTGTGCCGAAGGATGGTCAACCGCATCTGGATACCATTTGGCACCGTCTATTAGAGGGAGATTATACTGCTCATAGTATAAACAAGAATATCACCAAAGATAAGCGCATAATCATTTGTGAGTGGACAAATACACCGCTTAAAGTCAATGATACTGTAATAGGTGTTCTTTCTATGGTTCAGGATATTACAGAACGCAAACGAGCCGAAGAAGAGCTGAAAGAAAGTGAGGACCGCTACCGACGTCTTATTGACTTTTCTCCTTTTGGAATCGCCATTCACTCCGATCAAAGATTTATTTATGTGAATTTTGCAGCAATGAAAATTTTAGGCGCGACAGAACCTGAAGAACTCGTTGGAAAACCTGCACTTCAATTTATACATCTTGATTATCATGGAATCGTTAAAGAAAGAATTTCTAAAGAAGAACAAGGAGAGATTGCGCCGCTGATCGAAGAAAAGTTCCTCAGACTTGATGGTACTTCTGTTGATGTTGAAATTATGTCGATTCCTTTTACTCATAAAGGTAAACTTGCGATGTATGGAGTTTTTCAGGAGATTACAGAGCGCAAGAAGGCTGAAGAAGAGATCAATAATTCCCTCAAAGAAAAAGAAATACTTCTACGGGAAATCCATCACAGAGTCAAGAACAACATGCAAATCATTTCCAGTTTGTTGAAGCTTCAGTCTGGATATACCGATGAAAGAAAGTATCGCGATATATTCAAAGACTGCCAAAACCGTATAGCTTCGATGGCACTTATCCATGAAAAACTATATCAATCTGTGGAGTTAACAAAAATTGATTTAGACGATTATATCAGGAATCTTGTAAACAGTTTGTTTCAATCTTATGATATCAGTAAAGGCACAATTACGTTAAACATAGATATAGAAAAAGTCTCTCTCGGAATTGATTTAGCCACTCCATGCGGGTTAATAATCAGCGAACTGGTCAGTAATTCTTTAAAGCATGCATTTCCAAATGGCAGAGAAGGGGGGATCAAGGTAGCCTTTAGGCAAACAGATGAAAATACGTTTGAATTAACAGTTAATGATAACGGCATCGGCATCCCTGAAGACATGGATTTCAGAAAAACTGAATCGCTTGGCTTATCCTTATTCACAATGCTGGTAGAAGATCAACTCGAAGGGGAAATTAGTTTAGATCGAAGTAAAGGAACCGAATTTCGAATTAAATTTAAAGGAGGGAATTGATGCCGGAAAAACGGGTATTGGTTGTTGAAGATGATAGAATTGTTGCTGAAGATATACGGAGAAGTTTACAAAATATGGGATATACTGTTACTTCAGTGGCAAATTCAGGAGATATGGCTATCAAAAAGGTGGAAGAGGGTAAACCTGATTTAGTGCTGATGGACATTGTACTAAAGGGTAAAATGGATGGGATAGAGGCTGCAAACCATATACGCTCCCGGTTCAACATTCCTATCGTTTACCTCACTGCTTATTCGGATGAAAAAATCCTTGAACGTGCAAAAATAACACAGCCGTTTGGATATATCATTAAACCATTTAGAGAAAGAGATTTGAAAATTAGTATTGAGATAGCTCTCTATAAACACAAAATTGAGACGGAGCTAAAGGAGAGCAAATCATGGTTTTCTACAACACTCAAAAGCATAGGGGATGCTGTGATTGCTGCGGACTCGAAAGGCTGCGTGGTGTTCATGAATCCTGTTGCTCGACTCCTGACAGGATGGGATCTGAAAGATGCTATGGGAAAACCACTGAACGAAGTTTATAAAGCCGTTAATGAAGAGACTGGTGAGCAGATCGAAAATCCTATAATGAATATAATGAGGGAAGGCATTAACTTCAATCAGGTTAGCCAAACTGTATTGATAGATAAGTACGGGACAAAAGTACCTATCGAAGATAGATGCGATCCTATAAAAGATGATAAAGGAACTATTATTGGTTATGTTCTGGTTTTTCGCGATATCAGCGAGCGCAGGCAGGCTGAGGAAGAACTCCAGCGAAGGTCGCAAACACAAACATTTCTCAATAAACTGCTCAGGATCTCATTACAAAATATTTCACTGGAAGAAATATTAGAGCAAGTTATCGAAGATATAGCTTCTATTTCATGGCTTGGGCTAAAGTCGATGGGAGGTATCTGGATAGTCGAAAATGACCCCGATATACTGGTAATGAAAGTCCAAAGGAGGTTACCTCTCCCCCTACAAACTATGTGTGCTCGTATTCCATTTGGCAGATGTATTTGTGGCAGAGCAGCATTATCGGGCGAAATAGAGTTTGCTGGTCATATAGACGAGCGTCATGAGGTCAGGTACCAGGACATGTTTCCTCATGGTCATTACTGTATTCCCCTACTTTCAGCAGGCAAGGTAATTGGGATAATTAACCTGTACCTGAAAGAAGGTCATTCCAGAAATCTGAGAGAAGAGGAATTCCTCCATGCGATAGCTGATGTACTTGCAGGAATCATCCAGCGCAAGCAGGCTGAGGAGAAACTTAGACAGGCAAATATCGAGCTTAAAAAAGCAGATGAACTTAAGACCCAATTTTTAAGTATCGTTTCCCATGAGCTTCGGACTCCGATAACGCCTATGAATGCCCAGCTCCAAATGATCCTCGCAGGATACTTTGGAGAGGTTACAGAGAAGCAGAAGAAGAGCCTTGAGATGATTCTCAGGAATACAGGAAGGCTTGATCGTTTGATCGGTGATGTTCTTGATATTTCCAGGCTGGAATCGGGTGCGATGAAATTTATCATGACCAAATCCAGTCTTAGCGAAATAGTTCAAAACGCTGTTGAGACTATGAGACCACAGGCTGAGGATAAAAACCAGGAACTTATATTAAACGAAGGCAAGATTCCTGGAATGATGCTTGATAAGGACAGGGTTACTCAGGTTATTGTAAACCTGATAAATAATGCAATCAAGTTCACCGATGAGGGCGGCACAATAGAGGTTGAATTGTCAGGCAACGCCGATCATGCAACCGTTAAAGTCAAGGATAATGGAATCGGGATCAAAAAAGAGGATCAGGAGAAGTTATTTATACCATTCCAGCAGGTTGATTCGAGTTATACGCGAAAATACGAAGGGACGGGACTTGGACTGGCAATATGTAAAAAAATAATTACATACCACGGTGGGAAAATCTGGGTAGAGAGCGGATTCGGAAAGGGATCAACATTTTATTTTACAATACCATATAATTATACTATCAAAGAAGGGAATATGCAATTAAATTTTCTTGATAATGTTGAAAAATGAGGCGTAAAGTATGGGAAAAATAATGATAGTAGATGACAACCGGGATATTGTGGAGACATTAAAAACCATAATGAACAAAGTTGAGAAAGTGAATCCAGACCTTGTGTTGCTTGATGTGATGATGCCAGGTCTGGGGTCTGAAAACAAAAGAAATCCTAACGAAGTTAAAAGAGAAAAGATTAGAAAATCTCAAAATAATGCTCATTACAGTTGTCAGGTTTTCAGAAGAGGAAAAGAGATTTTTGGTGGAACAGTTCAAAATCAGGGATTATGTGACCAAACCATTTGATGTGCCAGAACTTGTAAATCGGGTAAGGACGGCGCTTCTATAAGGGTTCTAATGGTCAAAACATATCTGAAAAATGAAGCCAAGAAGACAAAATGGGACTGAAAAAGGTAAACAAAAATATTGCTGCCGTGGGCAAAAGGTACATTCAGAAATACTACAGATACAATATTTATAAATCAAAGATACCTCACAATTACTGGTATTATTAATACTATATATCCTGATAATTATATAGCAACGTTTTCATTTACATGAACGATATAAGTACCCCGGCTCAAAATCATTCACAATGTTTTTTCCCTCCGCGATCAGTCTCTTGATAAAAACTCCGTCAAAGATAGCGCAGGTATTCAGTTCCGTAAAGTCTCGTTTTATATTCGGCATTAATTTATCTCCTATCAAATCATTACCATAAACTATGCTACATTGCAAGCTGTATATCGCATGCGGTGATTTGCTATTGTAATAATAACTTATAAAATCATTTACTATTAATAATATTCAAAACTGTAAAACGGGCTATTTTTGATGGGTAAAATTAAATATTGGCATATACTCGATAACTTTTATAAGATTCAAATATAAAATTATGCGGCGAAGGCTCGAAGTCTTTCATATGTTTAGATGTAAAACGAGTCTTGGGAGTAGAATACCGGATAAATCCGGGCATAATGCTGGAAAATAAATTTAAGTGGTAAAAACATTGCCTGCCTTTGAGGGGCCTGAATGAATACTCCTATCTATCGAATCCAATCAAATATTTTTGGCTCCTCATTATTTTTACTTCCGCTCACATCTCTCAATTTTACTAAGAACCAGAAAATTTTTAAACATTTGAGAGAATGTATATGGAGTGGAGGTAATACTATGGTATCAAGGGTTTATAAGATAGTTTTGTTTTTGGCTTTTGCTATATCTATTATATTTTTACTGGTTGGTGGTTATTACACATCCAGTGAAACTGTCCCTTATCCGGGGAAGGTTGTATCAGGTGATAAGACCTTAACAGATGGGACAGCAATAAAGCGCGGAGAAGCAGTGTGGCAAAAATATGGTCTCATGGACCTGGGATCGATATGGGGCCACGGAACCGTAAGAGGACCTGATTTCTCAGCACAATCCCTTCATAGGATGGGGCAGGAAATGCGAAACTACTATGCTGCGGAGCTTTACAAAATGCCCTATGCCCAACTTGACCAGGGCTCCAGGGCAGCTATAGATATGAGGGTGATATCTGAGATCAAGGAAAACAGTTATGATGGCGGGAGGGATGTCCTCACTCTTGCTCCTGCTCAAGCCTATGCATACCAGAAGATAAAAGAGTATTACCAGAAAGTCTTCTCCGAGGGTTCCAAACAGGAGAATATTCTGCCGGATACCGTAAAAAGCAGTGATGAAAGGAATGATCTGGCAGACTTCTTCTTCTGGACCGGCTGGGCTGCAGGTACCAATAGACCCGGACAGGATTACACTTATACTACCAACTGGCCCAGAGACCCTTCCGTGGGCAACGAATTACCCGCAGTGTCAGTCCTCGGGACCTATATCTCACTGGAGCGTGATAAGAAAAGGAGGATAATATGAGGTCAGACACAAAGAAAGAACTCAAAAGTGAGGAAGAGATGCGTTCCCGGCTTGCATCCATCGTGGAATATTCAGATGACGCCATCATCGGCAAGACACTGGACGGCATCATTGTGAGCTGGAACCGGGGTGCTGAAAAAATATATGGCTATTCCGCCGGGGAGGTCATAGGTAAACATATCTCCATCCTTGTCCCGCCTCACATTGTTGACGAAGTGCCAAAAATTATGGACAGGATCAAGAAGGGGGAAATGGTCAAACATTATGAGTCCGCACGCGTGAGAAAAGATGGCCGGCAAATAGATGTATCCATAACAATA
>Ga0074199_1000897_pt1 | contig 34554 bp, 31 predicted proteins | sample EPASupsiteSAE347_FD_64528 | JGI IMG/M metagenome (GOLD analysis project Ga0074199, IMG submission 64528) | Bioremediated contaminated groundwater from EPA Superfund site, New Mexico - Sample SAE3-47 | ecosystem: Environmental > Aquatic > Deep subsurface > Groundwater > Contaminated ... | reverse complement strand
TCTGCATACCCAATATTTATATCAGTTGAGAGCGGCGTGAAAGTAATCATGGCAAAGGACTCCGCTTTCATCCCCACCCTAAAGGATGGGGACTTCCCGCTCCGTCCTTCGCGATCCTACAAGCTAATAGCCACGACTCCTCCTTTAATCCTGCGGTTTTAAAGGAAGGCGTGCCTTTGCGTATCAGCAAATCCGATGGCAACGGAGGATGAGGACGCTGTGTTGTCATGGGTGCTATGGTTACATCTAGATGACCCTCATAAATAACCAAAGCAGGCCTTAATTTTGTAGAACTCAAATCTGTAAACGGAAAGTGAACAAGAATAGTGCTTCCCTTTGGGACATTATGGACGGACATTCTTCCTAAAATATAACCTTAAGATCTTCCAACGTGTAAATGTCAGGCTCGTTTTCAAGAATGCGTGCCAGGCTTTTTTCTGAGAGTCTCATGAGACCCCTTGTAATTGCCCGATCTTCATCTATGAAATTCTCTTCATTCGCGGGCATCATCTCATTTCGTTCATTAAGGCTATCTGAGCACGCCATATTATCTCTTTACTTGTTGTTTTAGTATTTATATTGCTTGATTGCCAGGCTTTTCAGTCGTTTCAGCTTGTGGGCCTTTCAGGCCAGCGATTCGGAGATCAATAGGCGCAAATTTGCCTAGCGCTTGTTGGCTTCCTCCACTATCCCGATCTCCTCCTCCGTCAGAGCGTACAGCTCATAGACCAGCGCATCGATCTGCCCGTCCGTGGCCTCGATCTGCCGCTGCAGGGCCGTGCGCTCGTGAGGCGTGGCCGCTTCGGGGAGCTGTTTATGCAGGGCGAGAATCTTCTCCACCAGGGAGACCATGCGGTCGTGGCGGGCGACGTCGGCGGGGTCGGAGAAATCGATGGAGCGGATGGGGATCTGTGAAACGTACATGGGCTTGTACTCATAGTAACCTCCCTGTTTGGTGGAGGATATCGAGTGGATGACGATGTCTGCCACCTTAGAACATAAGATGCCCAAAAGGTAAAGATCATCTGTGGGAATGATTGAAGTTTTATCATTCGAATAGATGCTCGTCCTATCGTAGGCATATGATGCGGCCCTAACAATGGCAGGGACTATTATTTTTGGCTTTTCAAACTCCTCATAGTAGTCAATTGTATCCTGAATCTCGTACCATTGGTAGGCTCCAGGTTTTCGCCCATTCCACTCTATGCCCGTCCAATTTTTTGGCTTTGGCATCAGCCTATCTTTGAATTGTCTCAAGTATTCCTTGATTGCCGGATAATCATCGATATTCACCCCATGTCTGGTGAAAATCAGATACTTGTCGCTCTTGGGCTGCTCGTACCTCTTGATGTCCCTTCCCGCCAAGAATGGCTTGATCAGCTCCCCGCTTTTTGGATCTTCCGTAATCAAGCGGGCCCGCGTCACTTCATCGATGACAAAAGCCTCATTGAGCCCGGTCTTGATGCCGTAGTAGATCTTCCCGCCCACGTACTCGCCCAGGGTTACGCCCTTGCTCTTGATCTTATCCAGCAGGGACTGAGTTCGTTCATCTGCCAGCGACCAGCCGTTATCCTCGAGTGCTTTCTGGTTCATGCTGTAATGGTCCTCTCTGACATATTCGCCAAGGTCTCGGAAGTCCTGGGTCTTTACCTGGGTTACATCGAAACTGGTCTTGGGAGCACTCTTTTTAATGCGCATTATGCAAGGATAGGTAGTGGCTCCCTGGAACACCTGGAGATCTCCAAAGTCGATAATCTCCTCCATGCATTGTTCCTTCAGCCAGCGCCGCAGCGGTGCGCCGTAGTTGGCCCTCATCCACTTGTTAGCCACGATGTATGAGAAAATGCCTGCTTCTCTGAGAAGAGAGACCCCCCGTTCAACAAAGTAGGTGTAGAGGTCTGCCGTTCCGTGGTAGACCTTGTAGTGCTTCTGGAAATAGCCCTTGAACTCGCCCAGCCCTTCTTGCCTTACGTATGGCGGATTGCCGATCACCACATCAAACCCGTCCTTCAGAAAGACCTCAGGAAATTCCCTTTCCCAGTCGAATGGATTGATCCTGGCAATCTCCTCCCCGCTCAGCCCCGGATTGTCCTTCAGAATGTCCCAGCCGACGAGCGAGTTGCCGCACTTGATATTCCGGCTCAAGTCGGGCAGCGCCCTTTCCGCAAAGAGCTTGAGCTGCTTGGAAATCGTCTCCTCGTTCTCGCCCTCCAGCACCTTGAGCAGAAGAGAGAGCTTGGTCACCTCCACCGCCTGCCGGTCGATGTCCACGCCGAAGATGTTGTTGAGCAAAATGCGCTTTCGTTCCGCCGTGGTCAGCTTCCATTCCTCGCCCTTGCCCTGGTAAACGGGCAACTCTAGGCTGCGTCCCTTTCTGCTTTTCGTCGCCGGGGCCGCAGGCAGGAGCCGCCTGATCTCCGCCATCCTGCCGCTTTCCATCAAGGGCACCAGGTTTTGTATGTACCATTCCTTATGCCAGTCCAGCAGATGCTGATAGGCCACAATGAGAAAAGAGCCCGAACCGCAGGCAGGATCTAGCACCCGCAAATTTGCTGCCTCTTGCATCGTCTTTCCTTCCAGCAGCGGCGCAATCGTATTTTGCACAATGTACTCGACGATGTAGGCAGGGGTGTACTTGACTCCGCCTGCCTTCTTTACCTCCGGCTTATCCTCCACCAGAGCATTGTGGCCCTCATCCAGCCGGATGACCTTGCCCAGGAACTGCTCGTAAATCTGGCCTAAGATTTCGGCGGGAAGCACTGAGAACTCGTAAGGGCTCCTGGGAAGTAAAGGCGCTTGATGATGCTCTTTAGGGTCTCGTCATCGATTGCAAGGCCAGGCGTGATGGTGTCGGGATTCTCCCGGCCCGGCTCCTTGCCGAAATGAAAGATCCCAGAGTTGTAGCGATCGTCCGCCTGCAGGAACAGCTCGCAAAGCCTGGGATAGACCCGCTCCCCACTCAGCAGGTCTTTCAGGCGCATGTATCTCTCGATGCCCCGGTCCTCGCAAATGCGCAGAAAAATGATCCGATCGATGATGGTCTGAACGGAATAGTTGAGGCCTGTCGTGTCCAGCTCTGGGTTGTGCCGGGCTATGCTTTTCGCCAGCATCTCTCGCCACTCTGAGATATCATCCAAAAGGGCAGCGTCCACTCTCTTGTCGCCTCGCTTTTGCGGCAGAGACTGCACATATTTATCAAGCGATCCACTCAGCACCGCTTCCCTGGAAAAGAGGGCGGCAATCTCCGGCCACTTCTCAGCATACTGATCGTACCGGAAATACAGCAGGCGCGATTTGGTGGATTTATCATCCTTGGAGGGGCGCGCCCGGCAGTAGTAGACCGAGAACTCCTCAAAGTCCGTAAGAATAGAGATGGCAAGGTCGGCAGACCAGGCATAGCGCCTTATCTGGTAGGCAGGATAGACGCCCGATTCGATATTTATGGATGGCCTCTTCACCTCCACGAAGAATTTCCTCTTCTCGAAGAGACGAAAGCTGTAGTCGGGATTCTTGATCTTTCCCTCGACATCGACCGCATCCTCCTCTTTGACCTCTCTCTTATCGGCCCGGCATTCCTGCTTGTGGTAGACATCCCAGCCCAGAGCCTCAAAAAAGGGATTGATGAACTCTGTTCTTAGCTCAGTCTCATTATACTGGCTGGACCGGTAGATATCCTGATCACGCTCGAACTTCTCCACCAGCTCGATGATCTTTGCGGGTGCCGTTATCACTGATGCGTTTGCCTCTGCCTGCGCCTCTGGTGCCTCTGCCTGCAATTTTCTGCCCTCCGGCGCAACTCATTGACTGCTCTGCCGAAAAAGCTTCTGGCAGAAATGCAGTAGATGGTTGGCCAAAAAAAGACCACAAAGCCGATATACCTCTTTAACTTAGCGGATATCGAAAGGCGAATGAAAATGCTTATAGGAATTGATGTGGGCGGCACCACCACTGATGCCGTTGTGGTGGACGGGAGTAAGGTGGTCAAGACCGCATATGTGCCGACAGATCACGATAACCTGTTGAAGTGTCTGCTTGGGGCTTTGGACGAGCTGGTGCAGGGCATCGACACCCGCAAGATCGAGCGAGTGGTCCTGAGCACTACCCTGATTACAAATATGATCGCAGAGGGCAAGACCGATCCCGTGGCTCTGGTTCTCATACCGGGACCGGGAACCAACCCCCGGGACTACGCCCTGGGCGAGAGCATCATCTTGGACGGAGCTATCGATTTTCGCGGCAAAGAGATCGATCGGCTCAAAGAATCCCAGATCAAAGAGGCTGCCTCCCGGATCAAGTCCCAGGGCCTCTCCCGTGTGGCTGTAGTAGGCAAATTCTGCCAGAGAAATCATGCCCACGAACTGAAGGTCGGCGAGCTAATGGCCGCAGCTCTGCCGGGCAGCAAGATCGAGCTGGGACACAGAGTATCCGGCCAGCTCAACTTCCCCCGCCGGGCAGCGACTACCATGCTCACTGCCGCTACCATTGACAGCTATGAAATCTTTGCCAAGGATGTGGCCGCAGCTCTTAGGGAGCGCAAGATCAATTCACCCGTCTACATCCTCAAGGCGGACGGCGGAACGCTTCCCCTGGACAAGTCTGTGCAAATGCCGGTGGAGACCATCTTCTCGGGACCTGCCGCCAGCATCATGGGAGTAATGGCCTTGACAGATCCGGGCCAGAGCAGCGTGGTTGTGGACATCGGCGGCACCACCACAGACCTGGCCCTCATCCTCTCAGGCAGGCCACTCCTCTCAGCCAAAGGGGCACGGGTCGGCTCTCTTCTCACCCATGTGCGGGCCTTTGCAGTCAAGTCGATAGCCATTGGGGGCGACAGCGCTGTTGCCGTCTGCAGCCGGAACAACGCCGACGAAGGCCGCGGCTGCGGCAGTTTGGCAGTCGGGCCTCACCGTGACGGACCGCCGCTCTGCATGGGAGGAAATGGACCCACGCCCACCGATGCCTTGCGAGTTTTGGGGCTCTCTCAGATCGGCGACGCCGCCAAAGCTGAGAAGGCCATGCAGATCGTGGCTGATGGCCTGGGCTGCACAGCCAGGGAGGCGGCCCAAAAGGTGGTTGACGGCGTGGTAGACAAGATCGTCTTTGAGATAAATGAGATGTTCCGGGAATGGGAGCAGGAACCCGCCTATCGCATCTGGGAGATCATGTTGAGGGAGTCGCTCTCCGCTCAGAGCGTTGTGGGCGTAGGCGGAGGTGCTCCTCCCCTGGTGCCGCTGGTTGCCGCCCGGCTCAAAGCGAAGGCTATCGTGCCCCAGTATGCGAGCGTGGCCAATGCCATCGGCGCTGCCGTGGCTCGGCCCACCTTAACACTTAACCTGCACATCGATACGGAGAGCAAAGAATACGCTGTGGCTGAAGACGGTCTAACCGGCAGAGTGACAAACCAAAAGATGACTGCTGAGGATGCAGAGCGTCTGGCCCGCCGGCTTCTAGCGGAGCGGGCGGCGCTTCTCGGCATCAGCGAATATGCTGCTGAGGCCGAGGTTACTTACAGCGAGGTTTTCAATATGATTCGAGGCTGGTCAACTGTGGGCAGACTGATGGACGTGCGAATGGAAATTCCGGCAGGTCTTCTGCCATCCTGGGGGAGGTGCTGAAAATGTCCTCCCAAGGAAAGAGTGGCAAGACCGGCCTCATATTTTTCCCGGCCTTCGACTGGGCCATCTCGCCTACCCACCCGGAACGGGAAGAGAGGCTGCTCTACACCCGCGATCAGATCTTTGAGGAGGGACTGATGGACCTGCCCCAAATCGAGGAGTACAAACCCCGTCTGGCTGAGAAAAAGGATGTGGCTCGCGCCCATTTCTGCGTTCCTGATGTGGAAGCGCAGGTGACGCAGGCCCACCTCATCGCCGCCGGCAGCACCCTTACTCTGGCTGATGCCCTGGAGAAGGGCGAGATCAGAAACGGCTTTGCGCTGGTCAGGCCGCCTGGCCACCACAGCATGCGCGTGGTGCATGGCAACCGCGGCTTTTGCAATATCAATAACATGGCCATCATGGTCGAGTACTTGAGATCGAAATACGGCCATAAGAGGATCGCCGTCATCGATACCGATGTGCACCACGGCGACGGAACCCAGGAGATATTCTGGCACGACCCGGATGTCCTCTGCCTTTCCTTCCATCAGGACGGTCACACCCTTTACCCAGGCTCGGGATTTGTCAATGAGATGGGCGGACCACAGGCCCTGGCCAGAACATTGAACGTACCCTTGCCCCCAGGCACCACGGACGAGGGCATTCACTACGTCCTGGACAATCTCATCCTTCCCGTCCTCGATGATTTCAAGCCCGATCTGATCCTGAACTCGGCAGGCCAGGACAATCACTACACAGATCCGCTGGCCAATATGCGCTTCTCAGCCAACGGCTATGCCCGGCTCAACGAAAAGCTGGCACCCGACCTTTGCGTCCTGGAGGGCGGCTACGCCGTGGAGACTGCTTTGCCTTATGTGAACACGGGCATCATCCAGGCCATGGCAGGGCTTGATTACACTCATGTCAAGGAGCCGGACTATGTGCCCGGCCGCTTCGAGCAGTCGCCGGCAATGGTGCGGGAGATCGAGCACACCGTCTCCCAGGTGCAAAAAATCTGGGAGCAGAGAGATGAACTGGTAGCGCAGGCGCTGGACGGCGCGGGCGATTTCTACCGCCGCAAGAGACGCATCTTTTACGACACGGACATGATCAACGAAAACCAGGAAGAGGTAGTTCGCCTTTGCCCCGACTGCGCCGGATACATGACCATCACCACCTCTGCCCAGCGCGGCTACGGCATCCTGAACAGCGCCTTTTGCGTCTCTATTCCCAGAGGTGCCTGCTCCTCCTGCCGGGATGACGCCAAAGAGGAGTACGCCGAGCATCTGGACGATAGGAGAATTGGTTATGTCTTGATGCAGGACAAGGACAGAGACAAGTTCAAGTTCTACAACAACATGACCCGGACAGAAAAGGGATATTGAAGCTCTTGGTGGCGCAAGAAGCATCTTATTGGCTTCATGCGCCAATTATTTTATAGTGTTTCAATATAGTTATTCCCTCTTATAATTTCGATCACTCTCTTACCCTGCTCATAGGATTGCCTGAGAGTAGCCACCCGCTCCGCCAGCCATTTTACCTCTGTGCTGCCGGTCGTCAGCTCCTTTTCAGTTCTGTCCAGAGCTTCGCAAAAGAGAAGAATCTCTCGATCTATGGTATCCAGCATATTAGTCATAATGGTTTTCTGGTCAACAATCGGTGCGTATATGTGCCTCTTATCTCCCGGTATCACAATGCGCCTGACCAGTCCCTGGCCCTCCAACAGGTTCATATTCGAGCTTACAGTTGACTTGCTGTAACCGGTTTGCAAAACCAGCTCATCCAGAGATAAAGGCTCTCTTGCCAGGACCGCTAACCCCCTGAGGAAACCGATCGAGTCACTATACCCTTTCATTCTGGCCCACTGAATACAGGCATTTACGATGTGCCTCCCCACATCATCATCCATAATGCTCCATTCGCTTGATGACAACTGTATCAGATATCCTATTGAATAGACGCTGCCTGGCTTTCCGATGAGCAAACCAGCCGATAAGGCAGTCGATGGGAAGCAGAAATGCTTTTCCAAATGACTCTACCGCCGCGTCGCTGAACCTAATGCTCTCTCCAAGAGGACCTGTTACAACTATGTTGAGAAGCATCTTGCCCAGCGACTGACCACGATAACCCTCCAATGCAGTCCAATAAATGAATAGTATCGTTGCCAGCAGAACGGCTCCACTAAGGCTAAAAGCATCAATTTTTAAAACAATCGTAATTCCGTGCCAAACGATGCTCATAAGAAGAACATCGATCAACCAGGCCCAAAAACGATCTCCCCAACTTGATAGCACTACTATTTCATCCATAAGAACTTCCTCTTGATTCGACCTGATCATTTAGCTCCTAAAAAAGGAGGTTAGGCCTGGATCTCATCAGGCCTTCTTTTGCTTCTTTCGGTACATGTATCCTCCTGCTGCGACTATTATGATGAGAACAATCACTGCAGGCAGAAGCAGAGATGAAGCAGCGGCTTTCACAGTCACCGGTATCTTCATGCTCTCCGAGATGACCGTGTCGCCGTTGACATCGGTATATTTTATCTCGCTGTTGATTCCGTAGTCCTTGGGTGTGGCATCGGAGTCCACATCCAGCCGGAAGACCACAGTCGTATTCTCCCCAGGTTGCAATGTGCCGATGAAAGCCTGGTCGTCGGTGGATGAGAAGGGCTTGAAGATGGATAGCCTTGCCACTGCATCCTTGATGGGATCTTCTCCGATATTCTTGTAAGTGGCAGAAATTGGCGATTTCTTGGCACCTACCGTGAGTGTTCCTGAAGCATTGAGTATCTCGAAGTCAGCCTGCCGCTTCACTATTATGCTGATCGGCACAGTCTGGTTGGCCTTCTGATAGATGTAGGATTCCTGGAAATTTGCCAGAGTGGGAGAGCTGCCGCTGGTGACAAGAGTCGAGGCATAGACCCGAACATTGTCCTGATAGTCGTAAGACATATTCAGATGAAGCGGATATTTTCCGGCAGGAGCGTGCTCCCCTATCTTCAAGGTAAACTTCAAAGGCGACTGGATCTTATCTCCGGATTTAAGGGACTGCACAACTTGGTCGCCGGACTTGACATCTATCTGCGGGTCTCCTGAAGTGAGGCGAGTTGTGATTCCCAATGCAGTAGGCTTCTTATACTCCTCTTGCAGCTCAGCAGCAGCCAGAGCGAACTCTTTGGGATTTTGAGGTGTCTGATCCTCCTTGAATCCAAGGATCCTTCCGTAGTTGGTCAAATCCACATACAGTGTGACGGTATCTCCTCGCTCGAACTCATCCGTCCCAGAAATACTGGCAGAGATATCCGGACTGCCGTACATTGTGTAGTAATTGTCTCCTCCGAGCTCGTAGGGTATGTAGGTGTTCTGGGCCTGACATGTAGCCAGAAGTGTCAGCATGAGAGCCATGGCTATGGCATACTTAATTTCCATTGCTTCTTCTCCATGATTGATTATTGATTAGCGCAATTGCTTTTTTGAGATCCTGTTTGGCATTCTCAAATACTTCACGTTGAATTTCCATGCGAATCGCTAAGACAACGAATACTGTGAAGGTAGTGATGAGAGCGAGTACTACTGACATCACAGTCACCACCCCGAAGTTGCTGACGATGTTGAAGGGCGAAGCAATCAGGGCGGCAAAACCAAAGATCACGGTCATTCCCGACGCCATCAGAGCCGAACCTATACGGTTGGCAGTAATCTTCATTGCTTCATAGGGGTCGCCGACATTTCCTAGCTCCTCATAGAAGCGTTCCATCATCAGTATGGCATACTCCGAGCCGACTCCCAGGACCAGGGCGCCCAACGTGGCCGTAAGGGGGGTATACTTCAGGCCGCCATAGTACATGACCAGGCCCATCCAGCCTATCACTACGAGCATGGGCAGCACAGGCAATAAGGCCTTGATGAGATCTCGGTAGATTATCAGGAGCAGGATGAATATCAGGACCAAGCCGAGAAACGACATCTCAACTCTACCTGAAGTCAGAGCAGTCATAACCGTGGTCATAAGCACCGACTGGCCAGTTACCCTGACTGAAATCCCAGGTGGCGGGGTATTCCAGGCCAGGTCGTCTTCGTACGATTTAACCAGCCGATCCATGCCCTCCGTTCCCAGATTGCTCTCGACATCGCCTATATTTACATCAACAACTGCGAGGTTATGGCCGCTCAGGTATGCATTGGTTACGGATGAGGGCAGAGTGGCAATTATCTCCCTTATTCTCGTTTTATCATCCGGCAGCTCTCCACCATTAGCTGCTTTGACGTAGGTGGCAATGCTTGTAGTACTTTTCGTCCGGTCTTCTCTGGCTGTCAACAGGTAGCTCTCGAATTCATCTATCCACCTGAGATTTTCCGGGTCCGTAACATCGTCCGCCTGGATTAAAAAATTGATTGAGTCCGTCCCGCCATAGACATTTTTCATATGTTTTAGATCGATCAGAGGGGCCAGATCCTGGGGAATGTAATTCTCAGAATTCGTCTCTATGGGGACCAGTGTGTCTGCATAATTTCCGGCAAGGGCAAAGAGCAGAGCTACAGCCAGCACAGGTTTCCATCTTTCGATACTGTATGTTGCAGTCTTCTGAACGATTGCCCCAAATGATGAGCCTTCCTCAGAATGGCCTTGCGTCTTTTTCTTTCTGGGGGATCTTTTTTCAGACTGATAAAGGATTGTCACGTTCACAAAGAGGGCGGAGAGGTAGCACATGATAAGGCCGATGATGCAGATCTTTCCGAAATCATTGATCATGGGCACAGAGGAGCTGAGAAGAGAGACAAAGCCTGCAATGGTTACAGTCAGAGCGATTATTACAGGAAAGGCCACATGGTTTATGGTATTGATGGCAGCGTCCAGAATGGTCTCTCCTTTGCTTAACTCTTCATCTATCCGGTTGTGGAACTGTATGGCATAGTCTATGCCTATTCCTATCATGATGGGAAAAGCGGCAAATGTGACCATGCTCATTTTTATATGGAAAAGGCCCATGGCCCCGAAGGTCCAGATTATGCCCAGTAAGACTACGGGTATGGGAAGGAGAGACCATCTGACATGCCTGAAGAACAAAAGCAGGGCTACAACCATCAGCACCCCACACAGGGCAAGGATCGAGCCATTGCTACTGTTCATCAGCTCTGTAATTGATGCCTGGAAAGATGGGTCGCCAGTGACGATGGTGCTATACCCCGCAGGAAATTCTGAGAAATCGAGTGCATTATTTATTTCGAGGAGGAGCTTGCCTCGTTGTGCCTCGGAAAGGATGCCCGAAGTAGGCATTCCCACAATCATTCTGGAATGTTTGCGATCAGGCATTAGGCTTTGGACAGCTGTTCCCATGCCGGCCAGGATCTCGTCTATCCTCTCCTGAGAGGGGATACGGCGGATGCCGCTTATCTCATATTCCGCATCGGCTACGATGTCGGCTATGCTCGATACACCAGTAACATGTTCAACCTTCTTCATGTGATCGGACAGGCGCAGGCCGGCCGAAAGAACTTCGGCTTTTGCCACATCGTCGCCCTCAATCAGTATCATATTGCCGTCAGAGCCGAAGTTTTCCTGGTAGAGATGATCATATAGCTGATAGAGGGCCGAATCTTTTGACACAAAGGTCTCTGTTGTCATCCCCTGGCTCTCTATATTTTGAGCATAATGAAAAGAGCCCAGCGTCATGAGAACTGCTATGGCTATGATTATTGCAGGATTTTTGGTGATCCACACCCCGAGTCGTTCCAAGCCGATCATGCCAATAAAACCTTCCATTCGGATTTTGTAGAACGAACCGAATAAGCGCAAAATACTTAAACTTTGTGATTGACCTGTGAATTGTGAACGATGAAGAAATGCTGGCGCTAAAGAAGCCCCTAATTGACGCATGCATCAAATCCGCCCAAAAAAATGGGTGGGGCGATGCGATGGGGATACTAAGAGGCACTCTCTTCCTGGAGAGCGAGCCCGTGTCACTCGATACACTGGCAGAGAGGACCGGCTACAGCAAAACAACAGTGCGCTCTAATATGAATTATCTTGAAAATCTTGGTATGGTGCGTCGCGTGGTGGGTCCGGTTGGCAAGCAGCATCGATATAAGCAGCATCGCTATGCTCTGGAGACTGATGCGGAAGCGATGAGGCCTGTAGTTTTGTCTGCCGTGAGAGATGAGCTTCATTCGATCTCGCAGGCTCTTAATCTTGTGGAGAAAAATCTCGATGCAAACGGGGCAGAGGCCGAGAAGATCTGCGAAATAATAGCTAAAACGAGGCAGTTTTATGAAAAGATGGCCAGGATTATGGAGCTCATGAGTCTATACACATTGAGCGAGCTCATCGAGATTTTAGAGAGCAAGAAAAAATGAATGGCTAATGTCGATATTATGACCGACCGCGCCAAAGAGCTTGAGGCGGCTGCAAAGGACATTGATCCTGCATCCTTGCAGGCGGCCAAAACCGCAATCGTTGTGAACTGCCGGGAATACCTTTGCTGGGCGGATCTCTTCTCCCGCCGCCTGGAGACGATAAAGCCTGAGGAGCTGCACAAGTTCGCCCGCTCTTTGAGCCTCACATTGCTGGGCCACCTGCCCACCAGGCCTGCCACCTGCCCATTTTGCATCCAGTACGGACATGATAAGAGCTGCCAGGGATGCGGCTACGCGGCCACTCACGGGCGCTGCGATGCGGACGATTCGGCTTTCAGCCTTTTTATAGAAGCTTTCCAGGAGCTGGGAAGGTTGATCTACCAGGATACGACTGCAAGCCAATCCGCATGCTTTCCCGTCGAGATAAAGAAATTATTATTTGCGCTCCTGCAATCTTCCCAAGAACTGGCAAGAGAGATGCAAAAAGATCTTCCATCTCTCTCAACCTTGCAGCTCATGAGGAAAAAGCAAGTCTATATAGATCGCATGATTTTGCAGCTGCCGCTATGCCTCTTCTCGGAAGATGTGCAAGAGCAGCGCTGCATTTTGCAGTATCGTCTGGAAAGATACTGGTGAGTATTGCAAAAAATGTGAAGAGGGAAATGTTAAAAGAGGAAGAAGATCTGGGAGCAATCCATCTAATTGTCCCTTGATCGTTCTTCAGTCAGCTTTTTCCAGATAGGCTCCCACCTCCTCTGTTTCTGTAGCTTCAAAGCTCAGGTTGATTACAGACTCGTATCCCGCTTTGGCCAAGCTCAATTCCCATGATCCGGGAGTTCCGCTGATGACCGCAGCCCCCTCGGCATCAGTAATCGCGCTAATTTCGCCTCCGGCGGCATCTCGGCCTGTAATCTGAACTCCGGAAAGCTCTGTTCCATTCAAGCTTCCCTCATAAACGTAGACGGTCAGTGTGATTGGCTGCAAGGATGCAGTTTTTTCCAGATAAGCGGCAACTTCCTCGGTCTGCAGAGCATCATAAGACAGCTCAAGTGGATGGTAGTTTGATTTTTCAAAGTCCAGCTGCCAGGTTCCGGGCATGCCCTTAATAACGGCAATGCCATTGGCATCTGTTGTGGATGTCAGCGAATTTCCCTCTGCATCCTGACCCGTAATCCTGACATCGGATAGCATAGTCCCGTTGAGGTTTCCCTCATGAACATAGATGCTTAGAGCGATCTCACTCTCTGCCGATGCTGCTTGCAGTGAGAAACAGACTATCAATAGAAATGTCGCTAGCAGGCGAGATAAATTCATATCAAATCTCCTTTATCTCCCGTGGTCCATAATCGATTTCATGGGGGGCAGTTTTGGGAGATCCTCGGGCTTCAAAGGCGTTAGCGGCCCATTATGTGCCCTATGATGATGCATCTTTTCCATCAGGGACTTCTTGGGAGGGGCTCTCGGGTGATCGCGGTCCATTATCGAGCGGTGCGGTGCTTGTTCGTTGGGGCCGCCGAAGCCGAAAGCAGCGTCATCATGCTGCCCGTCGCCTGGTTTGATATATGTCCAGGGTGCCGGTTCATCATGGGGTCCATCTTCTGGGTTCAATTCATTCTCTGACCCCTCAGGCTTATCAGCCGGAGGCTTTATGGGCGCCATGTGTGGCTTCATCCGGGGATCTGTATTGCAGCCTTTGAATTTAGGGGCATCAGGTGCCTGACCTTTCTCGATCTCACCGCCATGGTCAAAAGGCGCTCCATTTGAACCAGACATCATTGCATTATCCTGTCCTGGTCCCATATTGCTTCCTGGATTGCTATTGGGTCCATCTCTCTCGCCGCCTTGGGAAAAGGCAGGTGTGATGAGAAGGCACATGGCAACCATTGCTAAAATACACTTTGCTTTCGTTTCCATTTTTCCACCACTCTCCTAAGATATGCTCTCCTTAAGGGCGCATATCACCATTGCAGTTGCCACTGAACGATATATCAAATTATAACAGAACGAACGATAGATTTCGTCAAGGCAAGATCCGCAAAAATAAGGGCAATCTATGCGGAAAATTCTAAAAAGGAACATTTAGGAACCATTACGCTGTATTTAGAACCATTTAGTCGCAATCAGATTGGGGCAAAAGGTTAATCCCAGCGGCCCTCAATTCAGGCATTAATGAGTGCATGTCCCGGCTTGGATCTCAGAAGATGTGCCCTGGTCATCGCCACCTTGACATCTTTCCTGCCGCCCTTCATGGCCTCCTCCATCAACATTGCTCTTCCTGCCATTGGAGAAGAGTTCTCCATGGATGCCATCCTCTTGAGCTGGATTGCCACCAGCTATCTGCTCTCTGCCGCCGTCTTTATGGTTCCATTCGGAAAAGTGGCCGATATCTACGGCATGAAGAAGGTCTTTTTCATTGGTCTATTCATATTCACGGCATCATCCCTGGTGGCCTTCTTTGCTCCCTCTTCCATGATCCTTATCGGCTCAAGGGTGCTGCAGGGCATTGGCAGCGCTATGATCTTCGGCACGGGAACTGCCATTTTGGTCAGCGTATTTCCCTTGCAGGAGCGGGGCCGGATATTAGGAATCAATGCCGCTTCCGTCTACCTGGGACTATCATTGGGGCCGTTCCTTGGCGGACTTCTCACCGAATATTTCGGCTGGAGAAGCCTCTTTCTGATCAATGTTCCCCTGGGACTGATTCCCCTGGCGCTGGGTCTGTGGAAGCTGAAAGGTGAGTGGGCCGGAGCCAGAGAGGACAGGCTCGATCTGATTGGATCGGCAATCTACAGCATGATGCTCGTGGCCGTTATGTTCGGCTTTTCCCTTCTTCCGGCGTGGGAGGGAGCTGCGCTGGTACTGGCGGGGGCGGCGACTTTTTTCCTGCTCATCCGCTGGGAGTCGGGTGTCTCCTGTCCTGTGCTGGATGTGAGTCTCTTTAAAAAGAATCGGGTCTATGCTTACTCCAATCTGGCAGCTCTCATCAGCTACAGCGCCACCTTTGCCATAACCTTCCTGCTCAGCCTCTATCTGCAGTATATCAAAGGTTTAGCGCCCGATCAGGCGGGACTGATCATGCTGGCCCAGCCGGCGATGATGGCCATATTCTCCCCATTTACCGGAAAGCTCTCCGACAGGATTGAGCCGCGCCTCGTGGCTACCGCCGGAATGGCGCTCACCTTTGTGGCCGTCTTGGCATTCGTGTCTCTAAACGGGGAGACAAGCATCTTTTTCATCGTGGCCTGCCTAATCACTCTGGGCCTGGGGCTGGCATTATTCACCTCGCCCAACACCAACGCCATCATGTCTTCCGTTGAGCCGCGCCACTATGGCATAGGGTCCGCCACTCTGGGAACTATGCGTCTGGTGGGACAGGTCTCCAGCATGAGCTTTGTCATGATGGTCTTCTCGCTGTATCTGGGTGAGGTGGAGATCACGCCTCAGTACTATCCGCAGTTCCTTTCAAGCGTCAGGGTGGCCTTTGCCGTCTTCTCTGTGCTATGCATCCTGGGGATCTTTGCCTCTCTGGCCAGAGGCAAATTGAGAAAAGGAGAACAGGGATGAAGAGAACGCAGGCGAATGCCAAATCGGGTGTCAAATGCAACAGTTATGCGGGGCCGTGGGGCTGAGACCTTCGATAGATGAGTTGCTCTTCTGGCCTGCTGTACGCACTGATATCCTTCTCACCTGATCCAATAGCTTCCCGCAACGCTTTTGGATATGATGAAAGATCCTTACTAGGAGGACAGGCAATTGGCGGCAACCACGGAGACAACAAAGATAATAAATGTGTTCAATAACAGCGGTCTTTTTTCAAATCATTACTTAGAGAATATGATCCAAGAGGTCCCAGAATGGGATGATGATGCTAGTCTCCGTGAAACATCCTCGCAAATAAAATTGCCCTCAACTCAGATGTCGCCGGAGTACATCCTCATAAAGCCTCTTTACGTTCTCCCTCGTCTTGACCATCTTCGGAAATCCCCGGTACTGCCTGGCCTTTTCCACGTCCTCCGCGAGTTTGAGCTTATACTGGCTGCGTGATAAGAACCAGCCCTGCCCTGCATAGTAGCGGGAGAGGTATTCCTGCTCGGTCTGGCCGGGGGTGGGTGTAAAGAGGCCGTGCCTTGTCTCCAGCTCCGCCAGCTCCATCATAGTAGTATAGCCGGACCTGGCAATGATGAACCTGGCCCGGTTCATAAGCTGCGTCTTCTCCTGCGTGGAGACGTAGGAGTGCACAGTGGTATGCTCATCTAATTTTTTATGATACTCCTTTTGCGGGCTTCCCAGGAGTACCACCTTCTCGCCGGGGAGCTGTTGTATCTGCTTGATGATGATCTCCTCCAGACGGGCCCTCTGCGGCTCGGGGCCGGACACAATTGCCAAAAAGTCCAGATCCTTGTCCACTGCCATTTTTTTGGTGCTGGTCAAAATTCCGGCGTAGTAGGCTCTGCGATTCGTGGCATTCACATTGGAGCGACAGAGCTTGCCGCTCAGGTTATTGCTGCATCCGTTGGGATTTACATCTGGCACAATCACGCTCACGAATTTGCGGTGAAATAAGCCGTTGAAGGGCATGGTCATCACCTCAAATGGATAGAGATAGCGGGGCATGCTGAAGCGAAGCTGGTGAGAGATGAAAAAGCTGGGGACCTTGCTGCTGTAGACGCTCATGCGGTTGTCGCTGATGATCAGGTCGAATCTATTCTCCTCCTGGATCCCTTCAAACCTTTTTTTCTCCTGGGCAATGGCCCTCAGCAAGCCAGGAATGCCTGCTGCAAAGAAAGGCAGAAAGAATCGAGAGTTGCTGTAGGGCGCAGGATAATCCTTGAAGATGATGAAATTACACTCTGGGCATTCTCTCTGCAGGAGGGCCAGGGCATTGCCGCTCGTGCCGACGGTTACCTCATGCCCCCTATGCAAAAGCTCCTCAATGATGGGAATGTCTCGGGTAGCGTGGCCCAGACCCCAATTGAGAGGACTTACAAAAACATGTCCCATGAACCAGAATAGCATGGTCTGATTGTATAAATCATTCTCTCGGAGATGCAATCATTGGTCTTTGCTTGCCATAGTCCGTAGCAATTTACTAACAGTAGTTATAACTTTGTATATTTTTATAACTGAAAAATATACTTCAACCTTTCAGGAAGTAATAATAGGAGAAAAAGAAATCAATAATTGAAAGATCGATCAACCAACTAGAGCATTTTGTTTTTATAGACTCAAATAGATTTCACACTTATTGGATTTCTTTTTCAAAACTTTCTTAAATAATTTAAAATAAAATAGATTAACATTAAATACTAGCAGGCGGATTCGCACCTGAATTGTGCTCAGAACTTATTATAGAGGTACTGATATGGCAAAGGATGTTCGTGATAGATCCATAGATCCCGCCAGCCGGGAGATGCTCGATGTCTGCCAGAGGGCCGGTCTGGAGACTGCCTGGGATCGCTATGAAAAACAGCAGCCACAGTGCGGTTTTGGTGAGCTGGGACTGTGCTGTCGTAACTGCAACATGGGACCATGTCGCATAGATCCCTTTGGAGAAGGTGCCACCAAAGGCGTCTGCGGAGCGACGGCAGACATAATCGTTGCCCGTAATCTTCTGCGCAGCATCGCCGCAGGAGCTTCCGCCCACTCCGATCACGCTCGCGACGTGGCCCACACCTTCCGGGCCGTAGCTATGGGCGAGGCTCCTTCCTACAGCATTAAAGATCAGGCCAAGCTGGAGCGCCTCATGGCCGAGTACGGTGTGGATACTCAAATTGCCCTGGCTGATGCCATCATGGCACAGTTCGGCAAACAGGATGGCCCCCTGCAGTTCACCCGCCGGGCACCGGCCAAGCGACTGGAGCTATGGAAGAAGCTGGGCATTGAGCCGCGCGGCATTGACCGGGAGATCGTGGAATGCATGCATCGCACTCACATAGGCGTTGACAACGATTACGTGAGCCTGATTTTGCAGGGGCTGCGCACCGGTCTCGCCGACGGCTGGGGCGGCTCCATGATCGCCACCGAGCTGCAGGATGTGCTCTTCGGCACGCCCACGCCCACATTCTCCGAGGCCAACCTGGGCGTCCTGGAGCCCAATCAGGTCAACGTCATTGTGCATGGTCATGAGCCACTCCTCTCAGAGATGATTGTGGCGGCAGCCGCAGATCCGGAGATGGTGGAGCTGGCCAAGAAGCAAGGCGCTGTAGGCATAAACGTGGCAGGAATGTGCTGCACAGGAAATGAGGTCCTCATGCGTCACGGCGTGCCGGTAGCAGGCAACTTCCTGCAGCAAGAGCTGGCTGTGGCCACCGGGGCAGTGGATGCCATGGTTGTAGATGTGCAATGCGTCATGCCGGCGCTGGGCGCGCTTGCTGGCTGCTTCCACACTAAATTCATTTCTACCTCTCCCAAGGCCAAGTTCCCCGGCGCCGTTCACATGGAGTTTCATGAAGAGACCGCCCTGGAGACTGCCAAATCCATAGTCTCGGCGGCGGTCCAAAACTACAAGAACCGCAATCCTGCCAAGATCCACATTCCCAAAGAAAAGTCCAAATGCATGGTGGGCTTTTCAGTAGAGACGATTGTCGGAGCCCTGGGCGGAACGCTTGATCCGCTTATCGGTGCCATCAAGAGCGGTGCTGTGCGGGGCATTGGAGCTGTCGTCGGCTGCAACAATCCCAAGATTGTTCATGATTATGGGCACATCAATATGGTAAAGGAGCTTATCAAGAAGGATGTGCTTGTGCTCACAACAGGCTGCAACGCCCAGGCCTGTGCCAAGGCCGGTCTGCTCCTCCCAGAGGCTGCCGACCTAGCGGGAGAGGGCTTGAGGGGAGTATGTAAGGCCCTGGGAATTCCGCCTGTGCTGCATATGGGCTCATGCGTAGACATCAGCCGCATTCTGACGGCAGCTGCGGCGGTTGCCAATGCTCTGGGCGTGGACATAAGCGACCTGCCTGCGGCTGGCGCCGCCCCGGAGTGGATGAGCGAAAAGGCAGTGGCCATTGGAGCTTATGTGGTGGGCTCGGGAGTGTACACCGTGCTGGGTACTGTGCCCCAGGTATTGGGAAGCTCGGCAGTTGCCGGACTTCTCACCGCCGGCGCCAAGGACGTGGTCGGGGCATGCTTCGCTGTGGAGCCTGATCCGTTTAAGGCCGCCGCTTTGATGATAGATCATATCGACAGCCAGCGAAAGAAGCTGGGACTGTGAGGAGCAAAGGCATGAAAGAAGTCTTCGTCCGCCTGGACAGATGTTTGGGCTGCAAGTCCTGCGAGATGGCCTGCGCAGTGGAGCATTCTGCCGGCAAGAGCTTAATATCGGCTATCTCTGATAAGCCGGGGCCGGTGCGCCGCGTTTATGTGGAGATGGCTGAAGGGCAGAAGATGCCTCTCGTCTGCCGCCACTGCGAGGATGCGCCTTGCGTTGCCGTCTGCCGTACCGGCGGCATGCACCAGGATGCGGTCACGGGCATTGTCGATCGAAATCAAGAGAATTGTGTGGGCTGCTGGATGTGCGCTATGGTCTGCCCCTACGGGGTCATAGGCCGACACACTGAGGTGCGCATGGCTGTGAAGTGCGACCGCTGCAAGAATCTGGACATTCCGGCCTGTGTGGCCGCCTGTCCCACCGGCACATTGATCTTTGCCACACAGCAAGAGTTCGTGGAGATGATGCGAAAGGAAGCTGCCCTGCGGATCGCCCGGGAGGCAAAGGGTCTGGCAAAGGCCTGAATTTTTTCAAGCACCAAGAAAATATTTTTGAGATAGAGGCCTCGGGTGAAGCTAGACTATTGGCGTCAGGCTGATCCTGTTCCTATCTTCCAGAAGCATATAATAGGGCTCAGTTCGGGGGATGATTCCATAAAGACACAGACCGCCGTTCAATTCATTGACCAGCAAATAGGTATCAGCCGTATGGACGGCCATGTTCATGCTCTCCTGGCCGCTCTTTACCACGAGCAAATTGATATCGTTGGTCTCTTTCCAGTTGCGGATCATCAGGTTGACTAAATTGAGCACTGCCTTGTAGCCGAAGGCAAACTCAATGGAGTCCAGGCCGATGATATTCAGTATGGGTCGGCCCGTCATCTCCCTAAGCGTGTCCCACTTCTCTTGCAGCTCTTCCCCCCATGCTACCGGGTCCTCTCCCTCCGGCGAAGAGACAACGACATTGGTAGGCACAAAAATGTCGCGCGTGCTGAGCTGGTAGCCGATGCTGGGCAGAATAAAGACTCCCCTGCCGTTCTTAATGGCGTTCGACGCCAGTGCAGTTAGGATCTGATAGTATCTCTTGCCCACACCATGGTCTATCTCCACGACATTGCATGAGCCGTACTTCAGGCCGCCTGTAATGACATCCAGGTCAGGAATGCCCGTGGAGATGCGATCCGTCTTGGGATCGGGAACTCTCATACCGTCACTGGCAATTCTGGCATCCTTATGTTCCCGGTAAGGCTCAAAGAACCGAAATCGCCCATTGTGTAATGTGACTGTGTATGTCTTCTGGCCGATCTCGACTCCTCGCAACTTGTCCAGTTTTATCTGCCGAACATAGCGGCTCCTCATGCTTCCCTCAGCGTAGCCGGGCAGACGGAACTGCTCCATAGTCACTACTCCGTCCACAATGTAGTCCAAAGGCATGACACTGGCGAATTCGGAGACAAAGATCAGGTGCGTATCAAGATCTCTGGCAAATTCGCAGATGTTTTGCTCGAAGCTGTGTTGGGCATCCCCGATGAGGTGAGCGGTATAATTCAGGACCGCATCCCAGCTATCGATGATAATCATGGGATTGTCCATCTCCTCAGCCTCATCAAAGAATACTTTAAAAAAATCCAAAACTGCATAATAGTTGGATAGATCTTTTCCTATACCCTTAAGGCTCTCCAAGAGCTTGCTCTGGGTGGCATTGACCACATTCTTGGGCGGGACGACCTCTTTCACCCAAGGGTTGGTGGCATAGAGCCGGCGAGGATCTATGCGAGTGGATATGTACATTCCATTCCGATCTTCGCATAGGCTATTCATGATCTCCAGGGCTAAAGTAGTCTTGCCGGTCCCAGGCAAGCCTTTGATAAGAAGCGTCTGGCCGCTTTCAACCGTGAAGAAATCTCTGATCTCCCTTGGTATGGACATTTGCGGGGCGCTGAGCATGTATTTATTCCTCGATTAATATGTCTTCTGCATTTTGGCACATGCATTTGTTGGCACGCTTCAAGAGTGCGCATATCCGATTCGGATCGACCTGAAATGAAAAGTGAACTATATCGTCTTCGTCGCAATAAAAATCAATATCCACCTTTGGTTGCGCCTCTATTCTCAGAGTCTGCGCTCCCTCTTCCCTATGCTTAATGCCCGTTCTTCTACTTCTCCAGAGCTTGGACGGGCCTACCTCTACGAATTCGACCAAGCCTTCGGAGCTGAGCACAGAGAGGTATTTGATCACCGTGGTCTTGCTGACGCCTGCTTTTTTGGCCACATCTACTGTGGTAAGACCCACCTCGGCTTCACCTATGACATCCAGGATCTTTTCTTTGTATGAGGCCATTTTGCTGCCACCGTGTGATTAGCTTATTTGATCTACTCATATTTCAATATTTCATAGAGATTCTTGCGGGGCAATCATGCCGGATGCAAGATGGGAATAAATAAATGCAGATCGGTCTTAGAAGTACCGGCAGGAGAGATAATGGCAAAGGAATGCAATGGCACTAAACCGGGCTATGAGGACCCCTGGCCGCCTGTGCGCGGCGACTATCAGGTAGGCAATGCAAATGCCGGTGTGGCGGTGGTAACCTTAGCCAGTCCCATCTTCCCAAAGGGCGCTGCCATCTGCGGCCAGTGCAAGACTGAGAATCTGGGTGTCGAGAAGATCGTGGCCAATGTGATATCCAATTGTAATATCAGAATCCTTATCCTCTGCGGCGTGGAGTCGAAGGGCCATCTGCCAGGCAATACCATTCTGGCGCTGCATAAAAACGGCATAGATGAGCAGGGCAGAATAATCGGCTCGCGTGGTGCAATCCCCTTCATCCAGAATCTGCCGGCGGAAGCCATCGCGCGCTTCCAGTGTCAGGTAGAGCTGGTGGACTGTATCGGCCTGGAAGATATTGAGCAGATTGAAGAGCAGATCTCCAGATATAGCCGCATTTGTGAGCCCTATCCCGAAAAGCCATTCCAGGTAATAAAAAGAAAGGCCGCATCGCGGCAGATTGCATTTGGCCGGGGTGATCTATCCTTTGGCGGCAGGGTCATTATGGATACATCAGCCTGGCTGGTTGAGGAAGAGACTATGGCGAAGGCTAATGCAGAGGGATGACAATTGTTTCGATTCAGCAAAGAGCAATCCATCGTAAATGTGGCGGGAGTGAAATTCGGAGGCCAGTGCGGCCAGTTGCCTTCGGTTTTATGCGGCACCATCTTCTATCAGGGGCACAAGATTGTAGATGATGAGGAGAGAGGCATCTTTGACCGCGCGGCAGCGGAGAGGCTGATATCCCGTCAGGCAGAACTATCCGAGGAGACGGGATGCCCTTCGGTATTGCACCTCTACGCTCGCAGCATCGAGGCTTTTGAAAGGTACCTCGAATTTGCGGAAGGGGTTTGGAGCGGCCCCTTCATCATAGATTCTGCGGATGCAGCCACGCGCTCTGCGGCTGCGCTCCTGATATCGGAGATCGGTTATGCCGACCGGGCCATCTACAACAGCATCAGCCTGGCTACGGAGGAGAAGGAGGCGCAGGCGCTGCAAGACTCGGAGATCGACTCTTCAATCATCCTGGCCTACAATCCGTCCCAGCCGGGCGTGGACGGATCACTGGCCATCCTGGAGACGGGCGGGACAGTGCGTGAGAAGGGGTTGCTGGCCGCAGCCGGGGAAATAGGAATGCGCAATCTGCTCATCGATCCGGCGGTGTTGCCCCTGGGTAGTGGTGCCGGGTCGGCTCTGCGCTTTTCCATAGCTGCCAAGGCGCGCCTGGGCCTGCCTGTGGGCTCGGGCATTCACAATGCAGTATCCTCCTGGCCCTGGCTCTCCAAAAAAGAGACGACGATCAAGAAGGGCTGTGATGCGGCGGCAGGAGCCATGCAGCTCCTGGCGGGAGCAGACTTTCTGCTCTACGGGCCCATCGAGAGCGCGGATAACATCTTTCCGGCGGCGGCTATGGCGGATATTCTCATAGCCGAGGCGGTGCGCGACCTGGATCTCGCTCCGGGAGAGGCGCATCCTCTGAAGCGATTGGTTTAGGGGGAAAACAGCGGTCATCGGTAAAGGAAAACAGAAGCTACATCCTTGAGGAGATGATACAGGTGGCAGGTGATCAAATGGGCCGATGTCTGCTATGGAGCAAAAACTGTATACCTCATGAATACAATTCTATTATATTCCAGGGAGTTGTCAATGGAGTTCAGCAGGCAAAAAGCCCTTGACGAATTCGTAAAAAGAGCATCAGAGGCTTACGGAGATCGAATCCATGGCATCACCCTCTTCGGCTCCGTTGCTCGGGGCACAGCGCGGCCCGACTCGGATATAGATCTATTAGTAGTGGTAGACAAAGAAGACTTTCGGCTTCGAAGAGAGCTTATCGGCATGGCCTTCGACATGCTGCTCGAAACAGGAGAAGATATTTCTGTAAAAGTTCTCTCTCAGAAGGACTTTGAAGCCCGTAAGGGATTCTCCTTCTTGAGGAATGTCATATCCGAAGGTGTGAAAATTGCCTGATGATGAATTGGCAGATCTGCTCTCGGAAGCCGAGGAAAGGCTTCGCGCTGCCCGTCATCTTTTAGAGGAAAATTTTTATGACGATGCGGTGAGCAGGGCTTATTACAGCATGTATTTTTCGACCGTGGCGCTATTTCTCACCAGGAACATTCGTGTTAAGACGCACAAGGGCCTCATTGCCCGCTTTGGCCAGGAGTTTGTTGATACGGGAATTATTGAACGATACTACGGGAGAGCCTTAAGGATTGCCGAAGAATTGAGATCTGAAGCCGACTACTCCATTTCCCGTGATATCTCAGAAGAAGAAGCCTGTGAAATAGTAGAGGATGCAGAAAAATTTTTAGCGCGACTAAAGGAAGCCATAAGCAATTCCAAATGAAAAGCCCTCATCCCCCGTGCCTTCGCCTCCCTCTTCCCTGCCTTCTGCCAGGGCCGCATTCGCCTCCCCTGCGCCCCCATGCCGGGCTGAGTGTGCGGGCGGCCTTCTACAGGGCCTTCTTGCGATCGCCTGATGAGGGGGGCGGCGCAGGAAGACAGATGCGCCATAATTTGCGAGTTGTTCATAGCACCACATACAATTCACTAAACACATAGACCTCGGCTTATGATTTCACAAAATGTGAAAGGTGAGATGAGATTACAAGAACCAACGAATACCCCCATTGCCATTGATCTCGTCCCATATATCCATAATTTGAAGCCCAAAGGGAGTATTCATCTCAAGGGGTATCGTGCCCGCGAAGAAATTCCTTAGAAAGCGTCTTATCCATCCTCCAATAAGAAACTGGACCACGTCGTGTTCTGGAAAAATCTCCTTGCCCGATTCCTCGGTCAGGCCAAATTTAGCTTCTAGGATATCATAATCAGGAGTAAAGCAGTACTTGGTACATTTCGGGTTCTCGGCCATATCCTCAATAAGTGGCAATGGAGAATTCGACGCGATAGGAGCTGTTGCTTCCCTTAATTTATATTCATCCAACCATGCCTTTGTGAGAATCATGTCGGGAAACATCAACAGCGCGTGTTGTTTGGTCACTCGAGAGGTCTGGAGGGCAGCTTTCGGAAGTCGAAGAAGATGCAATGGTCGTCCTTTACGGACATCGCTCAAGTCAAAATATGGTCCCCAATTAATTGCTTCTGCATATGAATCCACTGAATGAAAGCATTCTTCTACAGTCTCGCATGGGACTATAGATTTTAGCAGTGAAATGGTTGGTATAAGTTGCGGGGTTGAATAGAAATCCATGCTATGAAGATCGTCGATAGTCCTTACTTTGGACTCGCTTAAATCCCATTTATATATGACTGACGGCTCCTTACTATGCTTTTTCACATAGCCATTGCCACCCCAGTCAAAACACGCGAAGAACAGCGCAATTTGTGGAGAGGTAGTCACATCAAGACCTTCGGATGTGACTCCCGCCTGCTGAAATAGCGCTTCCGCCAGCGGATATCCCAATGCGTTTCTGACATGAGCTTTCACATATAGAAGTGCTTTGTACTCATTTAGCGCCTTTTCCGGATTTCCGGAGCGACCGAAGTATTTGGCGCTGAAATTCATGGATTGAACTCTAAATGTAGTTCCGATTTGTCGCAGGCGCAAAGGACCATCGTAATGTATGATATCATCAAAATATAGGCACGATCGATAAACCGAAGGCAGAAGTGGAGACGGATACTCCCGAGGCTGCCCTCGAAAAACAACTGAAGAGCTATTGCTCTCCATAAGAATTGAAGCCATCTCATCCATTTTGAATATTTTCATGATCTAGTGATATTGTGCTAGTCTTATAAACATAACCAGAATTATTTTTTATTTGAATTTGATATGTGTTCAGTTCTAATGATATAGGAGACTGTAAAATCCTTGAAGCTGCAATCTATCTCTAAGTTTGTTGCTGTCAGTACTTGATCATCACACCCAGGCGGCGGAAGATCGATGCCGTCAGTAACCCAAAGGGAGCGTTGGGATAAGAAGCCGCAAAACCCGCAGGGCGTTTTCTTCGCACTGCCCCGGTCTTGACCCCAGGCCAGGCATCTTCGTCCATCCTCTGCCCGCGAGACGGGTGCGCTTGGCCGCCGTCCGGGCTGATTCTTACTTCATCGCGGGATCGCGCTTGAGTTCGGCAATCATGGTCGCCAAGCTTCGCGCCAATCAAGGCTTCGCGTGAGATTCGGCAGGGTCCGGTTTCACGCCAAGGCGCGAAGACGCGAAGTCACTATGAGAGAAGGATATCTCTTGATCGAAAATCTGGAACGCAAGTTGCAGGAAAAGAGATTACCAGTAAACACATGGTATTTCTCTAAGCGTCACTCTATTTCTCGCAGGCGGGCACATGAATGCAAAGATATACATAACTATCGCATAACATAAGAGCACATGAGCGAGATAGTCTTACAAGTGCCGGATGATGCCTTACTAGCCCTCAAGATGTCCCCAGACGAATTGGGAAAGGAGCTAAGGTTAGCAGCAGCGGTAAAGCTCTTTGAACTGGGAAGACTATCATCTGGAGCAGCAGCCAGATTGGCAGGAATACCAAGAACACTTTTCCTTACCAGATTGGCAAACTATGGTGTTGATACTTTTCGCCTGACAGAAGAAGACCTCAAGGCGGAGGCAACTCTTGCCTGAAATCATCTGCAATACATCACCCTTGCAGTATCTGCATCAGATAGGTCAACTGAGCATCATTCCTGCTCTTGTTGGATCTATCATCGTTCCGCCTGCCGTTCTGGTTGAGTTAGATGCTGGAATTGCAAAAGGATTAGACTTGCCACAACCTGAGATCCTCAAATGGATCCGTATACAAGCACCTATCAGCGCCAAGGCAGCACCCTTAATAACAGATCTTGGACCTGGTGAATCCCAGGTACTAATGCTGGCCCTAGAAATGCCTGGAAGCGTTGCACTTCTGGATGATGCTCTGGCACGCCGCGTGGCCATTGCAAAGGGAATACCTATCAAGGGCACTCTGGGGTTACTTCTGGACGCAAAGCGTGCAGGCTACTTAACTAGCGTGGGACCATCTCTCGACAATCTCCAGGAGTTGGGCTTCCGTCTCGCCCACCAGACGCAAGATGCTGTATTGAAGCTGGCCGGCGAATTGTAGACTAATTCCATACAATTTTGGTTGCAGGAAAAGAGTTTATTGCCAAGAGCCCAAGAAGCCATTAGTCATGTACCTTTCCCGTGAGGAAGAAGGCATTTATCAGGGCGAGCGGGGCGAGACCCTGCGCCGCATGATGGAGATTTTAGTAGCTTTAGGCGACATTTACGGCGCGGAAAGGCTCGTGCCAGTTCGATCGGTGCAGATCGCCGGCGTATCCTACAAGAACATCGGCGAAGCAGGCCTGGAATGGATCTCGGACCTGCAGGGCCAGGTAGTAGTGCCCAGCATACTCAACCCGGCTGGCATGGACCTGTGCCGCTGGAAGGAGATGGGCATCCAGGAAGAATTCGCCCAAAAGCAGCAGCAGACCATCGAAGCCTACCGCCGCCTGGGTGTCACCATCGATTGCACCTGCACTCCTTATCAGATCTACCAAGGCCTCGCCGGTCGGGGCGATCACCTGGCCTGGAGCGAGTCCTCTGCCGTTTCTTATGCCAACTCGGTCATTGGCGCCCGAACCAACCGCGAGGGTGGGCCTTCTGCCCTGGCTGCGGCACTGGTGGGAAAGACGGCTCTTTACGGCTACCATCTGGACGAAAACCGGCGGCCTTCTCATCTGGTGGAGGTCGAAGCGGACTTGCGAGGTTCGGACTATGGGGCTCTGGGATTTCTGGTGGGCAGAACCGTCAAGGACGGTGTGCCCTTTTTCCGGCTGAAGGGCCGGCGTCCCTCTCCGGACGAGCTCAAAGCCCTGGGCGCAGCCATGGCCGCCAGCGGCTCCGTCGCCCTTTACTACGTGGAAAATGTTACGCCAGAGCCGCCCGGCCCCTGGCAGCCGGAGGAGACGATTCGTCTCGGCAGAAAGGAGATCGACGAGGTCTATGCGAAGTATCCGGGAAGCGGCGCCGACGCCGTGGCTCTGGGCTGCCCCCACTGCTCAGGCCAGGAGCTGGAGTGGATTGCCGGGCTGCTGCAAGGCCAAAAGGTGCAAAAGGAGCTGTGGGTCTGCACCGCCCGCAAGATCGCAGAGGAGCACCCTCAACTGGTGGCGACCATCGAGGAGAGCGGAGCGCGCGTCTTTTGCGATACCTGCATGGTGGTCTCTCCTGCCACGGAACGCTTTTCCAGGATGATGACCAGTTCCGGCAAGGCACTGGCTTACCTGCCAGGTTTGGCCGGCGTTCAAGCCGGCCTGGGAAGCCTTGAGGAGTGCATTGATGTAGCTTTAGGGAGGCGGCAGTGATGGAGATAAAATGCCACAGAGTTGCCTGCGGCTCTGCTCGCGGCCCGGCGCTGGTGACCAGGGAGGCCATCTCATTTTTGGGAAATGTCGATGCCAATACCGGTATGGTGGTCGATCCGGCGCACGAGCTTTTCGGCCAGTGCATAGCCGGAAAGGTGCTCATCTTTCCGGGAGGCAAGGGCTCTACCGTGGGCTCCTACGTCATCTATCAGCTTAAGAAAAGAGGTCTTGCGCCTGCTGCCATGATCAACATTCGCTCCGAGCCGATCGTAGCCGTCGGCGCCATCATCAGCGGCATTCCCCTGGTGGACAGAGTGACTGAGGAGATTTTGCGGGTATTGAGCGGAACGGTGGTGGAGGTCGACGCCGACCGGAGACTGGTCAGGGTTTCCGAACTGACTGGTTAGATGGCGTCTAATTTCAATGCCGTTCTCTTTTCGTCTCCCTTAGCAGCCTGTTGCCTTCATCAAGCACAAGGATTATATGTTTAACATAATAGCTAACTTTAATCCAAAAAGTGATCACATGTGCTAACATATGAAGAAAAAGAGATTTGATCTAGGGGTATAGCCATTGATAAATAATCAAATAATGATTTCATTGCTTGCAGGCCTTGTATCTGAATGTCAAATTCAACGGGCTTATCTTTTAGGTCTGGAAAGATGATGTCCATATTCGACCTGAACAGAGATTTTAAAGGTGCAGTTTTATGCAGGAAAATGTTTTAATTAAGCCCACGCTTCTACCATATCAAGAGCTTGAGGAAAATGTTTGGCAAAAGGCCATTTGTGCAGGCTGCAGGGGATGTATCGCTGTATGCCTTGCAGATACACTGGCTTATGATCATGAGCTGAATAGGCCGTGTGAGGTTAACCCATGTATTGAGTGCAAAGCATGTCTGGACGCCTGCCCACGCTTGCCAGCAAATGTAGAAAGCATGGTTTCTTCAGACGTCATCGGCCCCTACCTCGACATAAAGAATGTGAGATCTGAGAAAGCTAACGAACGCTTCCAGAATGGAGGAGCTGTCATTGCATTATTGACTGCGGCGCTGGAAGAAGAACTGGTGGATTGTGCTCTTGTTATGGGTTTGGACCGATGGACACAGAAATCGTATCCTCACGTTGTTTACGATACTTTTGAACTGAATATGTCTGCAGGAAGCAAATATACGAGCAATGCGGTATTGGAATCCATTAAGGAGATAGTTAAGGATCCGAAGGTGAAGAATATCGCGCTCGTGGGAACGCCTTGCACTATTCAGTCAGTTGGGCTTCTGAGGAAGTCCTCTAATGAATATGCTGTGAAGCTTGTCCAAAAAGTAAGGTTCCTCATCGGGCTATTCTGCTTCGAAGCATTCAGCGATAATGTGATACCAGGAATAACAGAGCGCATTGGCGTTTCACCTTGGCGCATCGATAAAATGAGCGCAGGTGAGGGACAGATGATTGTAACGCTTCGGGATCGAAGTATGAAGTCAATTCCCCTTGCTGAACTAGATGAATATGTCAAGCCCGGCTGCAGGGCTTGTATCGACTTTACAGCTAAACTTTCAGATATTTCCGTGGGCGGCATAGGAAGCGCTCCGGGGATGAGTTCTGTGATTACCAGAACGCCCGAAGGCATGGGCTTATTCAATATTGCTGAAGAGATGGGATTTCTTAAAGTCTCTGATGGTGTGAATGTCGAGGCTATCAAGAAAGTAGGAGGGCAAAAGATTAGAAAGAATCGTATTGCGAACGAATTGGCAATTTCACAACAAAGATAGCTCGGCGATTCATTTTTTTGGGTGAATTATGATCTTAAAGAATGTGATCTGTCCAGCCTGTGGCGCTTGCTGCGACGACATAAGAATAGACCTCAACGAAAATAAGACGATTGTTAAAAATGCTTGCAAGATTGGCAACGCCAAGTTTCAAGCGATTGTTAGCGATCATCGGATTAGAGACCCCATGATAAATGTTGGCGGCAAGCTGCAAAAATCCGGTTGGAATGAGGCTATAGAAAAGGCTGCGAAGATTTTAGCAGATTCAAAGCGACCTCTCCTATTCATTGGCGGAGAAACCTCCTGCGAGACAATGGAAGTTGGTTTACATCTCGGAGAATACTTGGGGGCAGTTGTAGATTCAATCTCTACAGTTTGTCATGGGCCTTCGGCAATGGGCATGCAGGAGGCTGGGCGAATAGGAGCAACAGCCGGTCAGAGCAAAATTCGAGCCGATTTGGTTATTTATTGGGGCTCCAATCCGCTTGAATTGGTGCCAAGGCATATGTCCAGATATGCTATTTATCCAAGAGGTTACTGGACTAGACGGGGAAGATTTGATAGGACAGTTATAACCGTTGATCCCAGAAAAACGATCACATCTGAGAATTCTGACTTGCACATTCATCTTAAGCCCAACACAGACTATGAGCTTCTATCGGCACTTTTGACGCTCATTCACGGTAAGAAGCCCCATCCTTCTGTTGAAGAAATCACTGGGGTCTCAATTTCTATGATGGAAAAGATGTTGCAGATGATGAAAAACTGCAAATATGGAGTTATCTACGTAGGTCTTGGTATAGCCTCATCCTATGGAAAACATCGTAACGTTGAGTTGGCCTTCAATCTCGTCAAGGAACTCAACGCATGCACCAAATTCGTAATAAGTATTCTGAGAGGATATTGCAACGCAGCAGGATTTAGTCAGACCGCATCCTACCTCTACGGCTACCCCTTCGGCCTGGATTTTGCTAGAGGCTATCCACGCTATAATCCAGGAGAATTCACAACAGTAGATCTGTTGCGAGAAAGAGATGTAGATGCAGCTCTATTACTCTCATCCAACTTGGATGCCTATCTTCCTGCAGTCTGCGTAGAATACCTGGCCGAGATCCCCATTATTTGCGTTGATCCGTTCCATTCTTCGATAACTCTGATATCTGATGTGGTCCTGCCCGGTGTTATCGACGCTATTGAGTGTGAAAGCACTATGTATCGCTTTGATGATATGCCTATTTATTCTAAATCCATCATAGCATCCCCGTTCAATTTTACAGAAAGCAATGAGCACACCCTCAAGCAGCTCTTTGAAAAAGTGAAAGAGCTCAAATAATCTGAACTCAGAACATTTCGCACAATTCCGATTCCCGTAAAGGAATTTAGTTTTTTTTTTTCTTCAGTTAGCAGAGTTTGGCACATTGATTTGTGGTGAAAATAGTAACGCCCAGAGTATAACCCGAAGGAAAGGCGCCTGCTAAGCTTCGCCGCATTCTCTCTCGCTCAGAGAATATTTTTGCCACGCACTCTCTCACCAGCTCTAGCAGTCTCATAGTCGGCAATTTTCATATCCTGCAACAAAATCCTTTTATCTTTTCTCTGCTTTTTGTAGCGGCATGTTCAAGATCGGTTTTGTGAAGCTCGGAAACATAGCCACCTCGACGGCCATTGATCTCTCCCTGGATGAAATTGCGGAAAGGTCCGACATAGAATTCAAGATCGTCAGCTTCGGCCCCAAGATGACCAAGAAGGAGGGCGAAGCCGCAGCAGAACTGCTGGCCTGGAGGCCACAATTGGTGGTCATCAGCAGCCCCAATGCAGCGACCGCCGGTCCCACTGCGGCGCGTGAGTTGTTCAAAGGCGTGCCCACCATTGTCATCTCCGACGGCCCCTCCAAGAAGGAGTCGCGCGACCTGATGGCAGCAGACGGCTTTGGCTACATCATCCTGCCCATGGACCCGCTCATCGGTGCCAAACGCGAGTTCCTTGATCCGGCGGAGATGGCCCTCTTCAACTCCGACGCACTGAAGGTCTTGGCGGCCTGCGGTGCCATCCGGTTGGTGCAGGAGGAACTGGACGCAGCCATGGCCGGCATTGCTGCTGGAGAGGCAAAGCTTCCGGCTATCCTGGCTACGCCGGAGAAGTGCGCCGAACGTATGCGCTTTGGCAACCCCTACGCCCGCGCCAAGGCCGTAGGGGCCCTTTACATGGCACAGACCGTGGCCGGCATCGATGCCGCAGCCTGCTTCCGCCTCAAAGAATTGGAGGCGATAGCTCTCGCCGCTGCTGCTGGTCACGAGGTCATGCGGGCCGCAGCGAAGCTGGCGGACGAATCCCGGGAGCTGGAGAAGGCCAATGACAGTGTCTCTCGCCGGCCCCATGCCCGTACCGGCGAGATCATGACCAAGACTCGTCTGCTGGAAAAGCCAGAGAAGATCTAAGGAAAATTGGGAAAAACACTTTCGCCCCGCTCGGCTTGCATCTTTATAGAAGGCCGGTGCAACTAGTATCTGTGGTAAGGAAGACTGCACCGGCCCTACACGCTTCTGGGCGAAGATGGGCAGTCTTCCCATTCACCCCATTTCTGTGATAGGAAGGATGCTAAATATGGATGTTGCCGGTCACTTGCGTTGCCGGATCAAAATCACCTGCAACTGTAGGTGTGCCATCTTCTAAATAGACTCCCCATCCCTGATACCAATTCAATTCTGAAGGCGACGGTAGATGCGCCTTGTTAGATTTTATAGCAACTTGCACGCCATTAAATGCAATATGTGAATTGATGGGGGAATATACTCCACCGCCATTGATTGCTGTGTTCTCGGCTATGCTACCTCCGTCCAGTTTCAATGTGCCTGCATTGAAAAATCCGCCGCCTGCACCGTTCTTTGCGGTATTCATGTTTATGCTACCGCTGTTCATGGCTATGGTTCCGCTGCTGTAAATTCCTCCCCCGTCCGAAGCTACGTTCCCTGTTATGTTGCCTCCATGCAGATGCACAGTACCCTGGCTGTAAATCCCACCACCGTAATAGGTTGCTGAGTTCTCGATTATCTCACCACCATCCAGGTTCAAGGTGACATAGTCGTTGCTGTAAATCCCGCCGCCACTCACGTTTGCCATGTTCTTTTTTATGCTGCCTCCATCTATGTTCACTGTGCCGCCCAAGCTGTAAATTCCGCCACCGCTTACATTTGCGATGTTCTCGTCTATGCTGCCTCCATCCATGTTCATCGTGCCGTGGTTATCGCTGAAAATCCCTCCCCCGTCATTTGCTGTATTCTCGGTTATGCTTCCGCTGTTCATGGTTAAGGTACCGCTGTTGCCAATCCCACCACCACAGACAGCGTTGTTCCCGGTAATACTGCCTCCGCCCAGGTTCAAGGTGCCGCTGTTGCCAATACCGCCGCCGCTCACAATTGCAGCATTCCCGGATATGCTTCCGCTATTCATGGTCAATGTGCCGCTGTTTCGAATCCCGCCACCCTCAGTTGCATTATTTTCAGTAATGCTTCCGCTGTTCATGGTCATTGTGCCGCTGCTGCTAATCCCGCTGCCCCAGGCAGCTCTGTTCCCGGTTATGCTTCCGCTGTTCATGGTCAAGGTGCCGCTGTTGCCTATACCGCCGCCTCCCTCTTTTGCGGTATTCCCGGATATGCTTCCGCTATTCATGGTCATTGTGCCGCGACTGCTAATCCCGCCACCATCGATGTTTGCGGCATTCCCAGATATTGTGGCATCTGCTATGGTCGCTATGCCAGAATTTTGAATGCCGCCGCCGTAGCCTGCGGTATTCTCTGATATGACGCAGTCCGTCACCAACAAGCTGCAATAGTTGATGATACCGCCACCAAATATTCCCCCGGTGTCAGGAGTACCAGTACCGCCGGTAAGTGTCATGCCTGCCAGGGACACATCCACGCTGGCATCATTCTTACCCAAAGTGAACACCGAGCCTGCTTTATTGCCATCCACTATACTGCTACTCGCTCCCGCTCCGTTTACGGTCAGCGACTTGTCAATCATAATGTTCTCTTTATAAGTCCCAGCCGCTACATTGACCGTCCCTCCAGAAGATGCAAGGATTACACCATTTTGTATCTTGGCGTTTGGGTTGAGCACATTTATTGTATTGGCATTTATCCCACTGATCTCTCCAGCTATGTCCTGGTCCAGCGAAATGCTCTTCGTTACCGGATTATTAATTCCCGTTAACGTGATGCCTTTTGCATGGAAGCTCTGGGTCAGATCATCGCTGTAAGTGTATCCAACTCCTCCGTTTACATTGATTGATGCACCAGTATTTGCCAGCTCAATTCCTTGCATAATCTTGGCATTTGGATTCACATTAACGATATTGGCATTTATGCCGCTGATCTTTCCTGCTATGTCCCGGTCCAGGGTGAAGCTGTTGATGACAGGATTATTAATACCATTTAGGATGATACCTTTTGCATAGAAGCTCTGGGTCAGATCATCGCTATATGTGTATCCGGCTGCTCCGTTTACATTGACTGATGCACCAGTATTTGCCAGCTCAATTCCTTGCAGGATCTTGGCATTTGGATTCACGTTTACTGTATTAGCCGCTATGCCACTGATCTTTCCTGCTATGTCCTGGTCCAGCATGAAGCTGTTGATAACAGGATTATTGATGCCCGTTAGGATGATACCTTTTGCATAGAAGCTCTGGGTCAGATCATCCTCATAGGTATATCCTGCAACTCCATTAACATATACATCCTTTGACGATATCAAGATCCCATCAAT
>Ga0074199_1000896_pt1 | contig 34569 bp, 27 predicted proteins | sample EPASupsiteSAE347_FD_64528 | JGI IMG/M metagenome (GOLD analysis project Ga0074199, IMG submission 64528) | Bioremediated contaminated groundwater from EPA Superfund site, New Mexico - Sample SAE3-47 | ecosystem: Environmental > Aquatic > Deep subsurface > Groundwater > Contaminated ... | reverse complement strand
GTCGGACGGAGAATCTTTCTTTTTTAAAACGATCGGTTCGCATATAGGCCACAGATAGGCGTCTATCCCATACATCTTGAATAAATCCAATATGCTCCTTAGTTCTGTTTTGTTATGGCAAAGCCGTTTCCTGTCAATGATATTGGGAAAAACGTCGCTTTCCACATATTCATGTAAAGCAGTAGGAAGGATCTGGCGTGAAGACGTATTAACTCCCAATCGTGATAAATACTTAATTGCTTCTTTATCATTTGGAATACAGGGCATAAGACGCATCTTAAAATACGGAACTTCAAAAATATCCAGGCTTTTATGGTTGGGACGGTCTTCGCGCAGCCAATCTTCAAGCCGATATACCGCATATAAAACACCACGCGGGTTTGCCACTGCCATCACCATGTCTGGACCAACAGATTTTAAATGAAACCCATCATCCTCAGAGGAAACATTCCCAATTTTAAGCGTCCCTTCTTTAGTAATTATTTTTATCCGGCAAGAACTTTTTATAGTTCCCAAAACAATCTTTTTACCGGACGATGCGTCCTTTTCCGAAACGATCTTCAAATTAACATGGACCTTTTTTTAAAATTCTTTCAGTTCCCGAGCAGCGGCGTTCTCGACCAAATCATGATTCGCTCCCAATACAATTTGCCACGTATTGTCAATCCCAAGCATTTTAAGACCTTTCTCAATCATTTTCAATTCGTTCGTGTTACATTTTTGAAAATTATCCATAAGAAATTCAGAATTTTGAAATTGGCTCTACACGGTAAATTTTAATCTGCCCCCCCCGTCACTTTTTCATTGCGCATCGTTTAGCCCGCGCCCGACAGCTCAGTATTTTCCGCGTGTCCTGGCAACTTCCACCATCTTGAAAATATTTTCATAAGGCGTTTCATCGACGCATTCATCCGCGGTCGAGAGGATAAATCCGCCGTCATAGGCCGCATCCTCCAGCGCCTTCAGGCAGGCTTTTTCCACCTCTGCGGGGCTTCCGTTCTTCATCAGGTCAACCGTGTTTATGTTCCCCATGAATGAAAGCTTTTTGCCGAATTTTTTCTTGATCTCGGCCAGATCGCAATCGCCGGTCGGGGGCGGCTCCACGGGATTGATGCAATTCAAATCCGTCTCGTTGGCGCAGATTTCCACCAAACCGCGTTCTTTTCCGCAGGAATGTATGAAAGATGGAATACCGGCTTCCTTCGCCATCCTGGTTTGCTTTTGAAGGGTCGGCAATGCCAGCTCGCGGAAACTGGCCGGCGTATTCAAAAGCCACGTCCCGGAACCGCCGAACATGATGAAGTCCGGTTTAAGGTCCAGATATATTTCCGTTAAACGCAGACTATTTTCCACGGAAGAAGCCATGGCCTCCTGAAAGAAATCATCATGGTCATAATAGGCGTATGTGGCCCCGATTATTTCATCCTGAAACCAACCCATCATTGTGACCAGGCTGGGAGTGCCAACGCAAATTCCCACCGCGCCGTCGTCGCCCATTTCTTTTTTCATCTCATTAAACAACGAAGCGTCATAACCCGTTATGGGCGCGGGCAGAAGGTAGCGCGCCTTGGCCTTGTCTTCCTTGAGGTCTTTTATCAATCGGCTCGGATGCTGGGGACATTCGTGCCGATAATAAACGTCTTCGGTAATTAAATTCCCGGCTGGTGTCTCGTGGATGGTCTTTACCTCGATCTTTTCCTCATCTTGTTTGACTTCTTTCCTGGTTTTACATTGGGTTTCTTTTCGATGAGTTTTAACTCCGCCGGCGCCGTAAATGAACCAGCCGTCGATTTTAAAATATCGCACCGCGTCGATATAAGCTTTCCAATTGGGCGGATTTTGATAATACCAGACATCCCAATAAGGCTTGCCGGTCAGTTTGCATGGGATATAAGAAGAAATGTCCGGGGCCACGGGCACCATATCCGGCTTTTTGTTCAGCATTGCCGCAACCATCCGTTCTTTTGATGTCATTGCTTTTTGCATGGCGCTTCCTTTTATTACGTCAATTTGACCACGGCCACGCCCTTGGGCGGCAAAGAAACGCTGAATTCCAGGCCGTGTTTCAATGAAACCTTTTCACCGCAAAGAACATACGCTTTTTTAAACCCGAATCCCGGCTGGCACGAAGCGGATGCCCGCTCAAGTCCGTGATTGAACAGAAAGACGATCGAAGCGCCGCCGGACTGCTGAAGGCGGCTGGTGACTTTGCCGAGCGGTTTTACATCCAAACTCGGCTTGAATCCGCAAAACCTGATCCATTCCTCCGCCATCCTGACATCCGTGCTTTTCTCATAGCAGGAGGAAACCGAGGCGCCGGCAAAAACAAACTTGCCGCGGCCGCAGCGGCATTCCACAACCGCCTCGTTCTTGTCCGTATACCTTGCCAGCACCTTGTTTTTTCCGGCATCCAGCCGGCCCCTTTCCTGACAACCGTATATTTTTCTGCCGTTTCCAAACCTGAACTCGACTTTTTCCTCCAGCCGCGTGAAATCGGTCTCCACCACGCCAAGCCTGGCGGCCAGGCCGCCGCCGGGGGTTTCCCGCGAAAGCCAGTTGTTATCGTCGTACCTCCCAAAACCGCCGTCCGCGATAACAATGCCCCCTTTTTCCGCATAGGCGATCAGCGCGGATAGTATTGACTGGTCAAGCAGCCACGGCATGGGGCAGTATATGATCCGGTATCCCCTGATTTCCTTTGCGTATCTGATTATGTCGAATTGGACATTATTGACCCAAAGCAGGTTGACCGCCCCGAAAAACGCGGCCGGATATGAAAAACATCCCTTGGCATCGCAGGTCGTGTGGGAATCGGGAGAATACAGCAAGGCATATTCGCTTTGCGGCGGTCGCATGCTCGCAAACAGTTCCTCATTCGCGCGGACCGCTTTTTGAAATGATTTGAACTCCCTGGTCCGAAAAGTTTCCGCGCCGTTCAGGCCTGTCAGGCCCCAGGCATAGGGCGTTTCCCAGTGGAAAAACCTTTCCGGCTTGAATTGCCAGAGGTATATGCCCTTGGCGCCATGCGCCAGGCAAGTCCAGAGATTGAAAAACAATTCACCCTCGTTCAAACGCCTGTGCGTATCCGGCCCGCCGAATGCCGCGCCGCACGACAGTTCCGAAACCCAGTAATAATTGTCATTGCGCGACACTGAACGCATGATTTCCAGGTGGGCGACCGCCTTTGAAAACAAGGCCTGATTCGCGTGCATCGGCTGATACAGCAACTCGTGCATGGACGCGCCGTAAAAATCAACCTGGCCGGCTATTTTCCAGTCATCCACGCCGCAACCGACGTACTGCAGGGTTCCGGAATGACCATGCACGATTACCGAATGTTTCCTGTCGCATGATTTGGCCAGGTCATAAAGCCATTTTATCCTGCCGGCCAGGCAATCGGTCCGGAAACGCGTATAGGCCAGAAAGGCCTGCCCCTCAAAGCTCCTGTTATAAGGCGGCTCAACCTCCTCGAACGAAGAGTAATGTTCTCCGAATATCCTGTTCAATTCCCCTATGTCACGATATTTGGCTTTCAGCCACGCCTGATATTCCCTGGTCGTGTGCCTGCAGGCGCATTCCGGAATGTCCACCTCCTGAAACACGTCCCAGCACAGCAGGGCCGGATGGTTCCGGTACCTGCTCACCGCCGCCTTCACAAAAGCGGCCATGCGTTTCCTCAATTGCGGAGCGTCCCAGCAACAATATTGCCTAATCACTCCTCCAAGATAACGCTGGATCGGAAGTTCCTGCCTCGCCTCCTTCCCCATGGCTATAACCACGCGGGCGTTTGCCTCGCGTACAACATAATCAGGCACGGTCTCCATCGGCAACGTGGCCAACACCTTCAGTTTCCGGGCATGCGCCCTGGCCATCAATTCGTCTATTTCATCCCACACATACACGCCCGGCCGGCGTTCGATCTGGTTCCAGATCAGTTCAATCTTGACCGTGTCCAGGCCGATTTCGCGAAATCGCCTGAAATCATGCGCCCATTCGTCGGATGGCGGAACTATGCGAAAATACTGAGCGCCCAAAATAATCCTGTCGTTAAACATCGTTGCCTCACATTCCATAAACCGCAATTTGACAAACCTCTTGAATTAACGCTTCGAATATGCCTCCAAAAGACGATAAAGACAATTCAAAGCAATTGTATTTTTGCGTTTAAAAATGGAATATTTACGCGAACGAGCTGGGCGAGATCAGGCCGGACGCGCTTTACGCCTGTATTCAAAAGGCGTACAACCGTAATGCCTGGTAAAAAGGCGGTCAAAATGACTGGCGTCGGAAAAGTTCCACCGAAAGGCGATGCTTTTGATCGGCTCATCGGTTTGTCTCAATGCCGAGGCGGCGGCATCCAGGCGATAACGCAGATCAAAATCGGCAAAAGAAAGCCCCATTAAATCATAAAACATTCTGCTGAAAGCGTCCCGGTTCATGCCGCAAATTCCGGCGGCCTCCGAGGTGGTCATTTTTTCGCGCCTTTCAAAAAAGCGGCTCAGCACCATGTTCAACTGCCCGGAAGATCCGACATTGCGATTAATTGCCCGATCTTTTTCCGCCCAGCGATCTGTGGCCAGCAGAATCGCCTCCATAATATGCAATCGCATCCATCCCCAGCTCTTTTTTTCATCCTGAATCCGCTTTTTGATTTTCAGCCCCAGATCGATCATGGCGCGCCCGGATTCGCCTTCAGTCTGAGGCCGCCGTTCAGGGCTCACCATAAAAGGCGCCAGCCAGTTAAACGACGTCGTCTCCGCATACTGCAAAGCCGCCAGGGCCGGCGGCCAGACAATCAGATTGACCTGTTCGCAGCGATTCGCGCCGGATGACCAGCCGTGCAGTTCCCATATTCCGCAAAACCACACGTTTCCTGCCGACAATTTCATGTTGTAGCCGGGAAAATGAATCGCCATTTGCCCACTCAATACAATCCCCAGTTCAAACCCGTAATGCATGTTGTATTGCGGGGCATTGCGCGATGTAAGCGTGGAAATGCTGCCGGCAAACGGACGGCTGCCGGACAAATCGTGACGATAAGTGTTGACGGAGGAAAAATTGGGAGTTTTTCTCACGCTGAAATAATGTTATCAGTTGCCGTAAATTTTCCGGTAATATTTCTGGTATTCCCCGCTGCGCACCCGTTCCCACCAGGGACGATTGGCAAGGTACCAGTCAACGGTCAGACGCAAAGCCTCGTCGAATTTATACTCAGCCTCCCATCCAAGTTCCTTTCTTATCTTGGCGGACCCCATTGCATAACGCCGGTCGTGTCCGGGCCGGTCCTTGACGAATTGGATGAGCGACTCCGGCTTGTCGAGCAGTTTGAGCAGCATGCGGATGACTTCCAGGTTCGGAACGTCGTGGCTGCCGCCGATGTTGTAGACTTCGCCGGCCTTTCCTCGGCGCAGCGCGGCGTCAACGGCGCTGCAATGATCCCGGACAAAAATCCAGTCGCGCACATACATGCCGTCTCCGTAGACCGGCAGAGGCTTGTCTTCAAGGGCGTTGGCAATCATCAGTGGAATGAGTTTTTCCGGGAACTGGTAGGGCCCGAAATTGTTCGAGCAACGCGTGATTACGGCGTCAAGGCCGTGCGATTTGACCGCGGCCCTCACCATCAGGTCGGAGGAAGCCTTGGTGGCGGCATAGGGATTGTTCGGCTGCAGCGGAGTTTCCTCGGTGAAACACCCGTCGCTCCCAAGTGTGCCGTAAACCTCATCGGTGGAAACATGCACGAAGCGCGGCACGGAAAACTTGCGGCAGGCGTCCAGAAGGCGCTGGGTGCCGAGGATATTTGTCAGGATGAACGTGTCGGGGCCAAGGTGCAAACTCCGGTCCACGTGGCTTTCAGCGGCAAAATGCACTATGGCGTCAAAGGACTGCGCCCCAAGGACGGCTTCGATATTTTCCCGCGAGGTGATGTCGCCCCTGAAAAAGCCATAACGTCCGTCCTTTTCGATTGGCGCCAGGTTCTCCAGGTTGCCGGCGTAGGTGAGCGCGTCGAAATTCACGATCCGGACGTCGGGATATTTTCCCAGCATGTGATGAATGAAGTTGCTGCCGATAAAACCGGCGCCGCCGGTGATCAATAGTTTCATAATTTCCTCATAAATTTCCTGCACACGATTCCCGCCTGCTTGAACAGGGCCTTTACCTGTTTGTTATGATGATATTCATTCTCGTAAATCACCTTTTTGATTCCGGCGCTGATGATCATTTTTGCGCAGATGAGGCAGGGACTTTCCGTGCTGTAGAGTGTGGCGCCCTTGAGGGCCACGCCGTAATTGGCGGCCTGGATGATGGCGTTTTCCTCGGCATGGGCGCAGATGCACTCGCCCAGATCGCTGCCCGAGGGAGAATTTCCGGCGCAGCGCGGACAGCCCCCCTCATAACAATTGCGTATGCCGCTCGGCGTGCCGTTGTATCCGGTTGAAATGATGCGCCGGTCCCTGACAATGACGGCCGCCACCTGCCGGCGGATGCAGTTGCCGCGCGTTTTGACCACGGCCGCGATGTTCATGAAATACGTGTCCCAGTCCGGCCTATGGATGCGTATGGGATTTGGACGTTTATTCATGCTATTTAAGCCATGCGATGGCGATCTCCTTGTCAAGAGCCTTGAATTCCGAATCGCCGGTTACAAGTTCCGCTTTCTTGGCTTTTGCCAACGCCGCGGCAAATGCATCGGCATAAGAAATTCTGTGCCTGGACTTAAAGTCGGCGGCTTGCCGCGCCAGTTGCCAGTCGATATCCACAATCCGCACCCCCCAGCTTTGCAAATCGGTAAAACCGGAGTCGGCCGCCGCGCGGGATATTGTTCGCGCCAGAATATACCAGACCTCGCCGGCGTTTACGACCGTCATAAACACCGGCATTTGCCTGTCAAGGGCGTCCTCGACCAAAACCGCTATTTTTTCAGACTGAGGCTCGCCCTGAAAATATGCCAATACCGCCCAGGAATCGAGAACCACGGCTTCAGGCCTTTTCAAGCTCATTTTTCTCTTTCGATTTTTTTCTCGTCAGCGAGAGCGCGCAACAGTCCGGAACCGCGATACTTGCCGAAATTGCGGCGTATGGATTCGCGTGTAATCGGATGAAGCACTATGGCGTCATCGGTCGTTTCGACAAGCGCTTTCGTGCCCCGCTCTATGCCGAACTTGTGCCTCAGCCGCATTGGAATCACAACCTGACCGCGGGGCGAAAAAGTTATTATATCGGCCGATGCTTTCATACTTATCGCTCATTATCATATTATAACGCCATGGTAAGTCAATGACATATTTTTCCAACATATTCCCCTTGATTATTTTCCCGCGTTCGGGAAAAATAAGCGGCAAATGAGCGATATTGTTTTTCTGAGGGATTTGGCGCTGGTCGTGACCGCGGCGGCCGTGGCGGCGGTCGTCTGCCGGCTTCTTAACCAGCCCAAGGCCGTGGGCTATATTCTGGCCGGGTTCGTTCTGAACGGCCTGGGAATTTTCCGCCCCCTGATCGCCAACCAGGAATCCATGCACACCCTGGCCGACCTGGGACTCATCTTCCTGATGTTCTCCATGGGGCTCGATTTCAACCTGCGCAAGCTGCGCAACGTCGGCGTATCGGCCATCGTCACGGCGCTCATTGACGTGACCGTGATGCTTTCCATCGGTTTTTTCATAGGCCGGGCCCTCGGCTGGAACGCCATCGAAAGCCTTTTTCTGGGCGCCATCATCTGCGATTCCTCAACGGCCATCATCACAAAGGCGCTCGGAGACCTGGCGCTCAAGAGGGAACGCTTTGCCCAGATCATTCTCGGAGCTTCGATCGTGGAGGACCTGCTGGCCATCGTCCTTATCGCGTTGTTGACCGGCGTTGGCCTCACCGGCAGTATCCAGACAAACATGGTCTTTGACCGCGCAGGCATCCTCCTGATATTTCTGGTAATGCTTCTGATCGTCGGTCTTTTGAGCGTGCCGCGCCTCATCAACAGGCTGACGCGTTTCCGCGACGACGAACTCCTGGTCATCGCGGTGATCGGAATCTGTTTTGCCGTTTCGCTCCTTTCCATAGCCTTGAATTTCACCCTGGCGCTCGGGGCGTTCATCATCGGCAGCATCATGGCCGAGTCGGGCCAGCGGGCGCGGATTGAAACATTGACCGGTCCCTTGCGCGACATATTCGGCGCAGTGTTTTTCGTGGCCATCGGCCTTCTTGCAAACCCGCTAATCGCCATAGAACATTACCGGCTCTTGTTCCTGCTGGCCGGGGTGGTGATTGCCGGAAAATTCTGCGCGTGCTCAATAGGCTCGTTTATCAGCGGCAATGACCGTTCCACTTCCGTCCGCGTCGGCTGCGGCATGGCGCAGGTGAACGAGTTTGCCCTCATCATCGCCGGCCTGGGCGCGAAGCTCGGCGTAACGAGGGATTTCGTCTATCCGCTGGCGGTCGGGGTTTCACTGTTGACTACCTTCATCAATCCCTATCTGCTCAAAAATGCGAGTTTCGTGGACAGGTTTGTGGAGATGATCCTGCCGCGGCGGCTGCGCAACAGACTGGGGAGTTACACGGTTGCCGCCGAAGCGGATGGCCGCACCGGCAGCAACAACATAATCCGCAATACCATCCAACGCTGCCTGACAATCATTCTGATCAACCTGGTCTGGATGGCCGGCATCTTTCTCGGAATGGGATACATCGCGAAGCGCCTGGCCGGCCCGCTGGCCAGGATCCCTTATCTGCCTGGCGGTTCACAGACTCTGCTCTGGTTCGCCGCCGCCCTGATTACCATTCCCTTTTTGGTGGCCAGCCTGCGCAAGTTGCAGGCGCTGGCAATGATTCTGGCCGAGATGCGCTTCCCGCAACGAGCGGGCCGGCGAGGAGTTTACTGGCCGCGGCTCATGACGGAATGGACCATCACCATTACGGGCATGCTGGCGATAGGTTTGTTCATCTTCGTTTTCGGCTCCGTGATCCTGCCGCCGCAGCGCATGCTGATCTTCCTGGTGATCGTGCTCACCGCCATCACCATGGTCTTCTGGAAATTCAACATTCTCATTTACAGCAAGGCGCAAACGGCCCTGCGCGAAGTTTTTTCCGCGAATCAGCCGTGGCTCAACCTGCTGACCTTCAGCGCGGCCCAGAACATCTTCAGCGAAGCGCATCTCGCCGATACGCTAATCTCCCCCGGCAGCCCGGCGGCCGACAAGTTGATCCGGGACCTGAACATCCGCGCCCTTACCGGCGCCGCCATTATCGGCCTGGAACGCGGAGGCAAAACCTCAATCAACCCGCCCCCCGACGAAGTACTGCGTCCCGGAGACCGGATTTATCTCCTGGGCACGAACGAACAACTGGAACAGGCGCGCACGCTGCTCGGAAGAGGAGAATAAAATTGACTTTGCCGCGCGTTTCTGGAGAATTCGTCAAGTTAGGCCGCCAAAGGCGGCAACTGCCGTGCGCGGAGCGCCCGGCCCACCCTGAAGGTGGACGTCGAGCTCCTTGGCCAGCGCTCTGGCACAGGCGGGCAGGCCGCGCGACGTTCTTTCTTATGAACTTTGAATTTCCTTATCATCCAGTTAGGCTACTGACTTTTATGATGGTAGGGCTGGACAGCCTTGTCCAGCCGGCTTTTCTGTGCGGCCCTGCCCTCCGAAATTTTTATGCGTAAATTATTTTGCTTTATCACTATTCTTTTACCGGTTTTATTCCTGACGCAAAGCTGCGTGAAACACAAGGATGCGGCCGAACCGCTTACGCTGGCCCAACTGACGGAACAGATCTGCGATCTTGAACGCATCGCCCGCCTGGACATCCCGGGCGCCAGGATGGCGTCATCCTATGACCGCGCCGGCGGAAACAACGATTTCAATTTCGTTCTGCGAAGGGAAAACGGCTGGGCGGTGTTGGCCGACCTGAAGGGCCCGGGATATGTTTCGCGTTTCTGGTTCACCGGCGCGGACAACGGCAAACATCCCATACGCTTTTTCTTCGACAACGAAAAGACCCCCCGAATCGACACAACCCTCGGCGAATTCTGCGGCGACAGCTCTCCGTTCCTCCCCTTGCTCGCGGCTTACGAGCCGTTCTGCTGGTACTCCTTTACTCCGCTGCCGTACCGTAACCGGCTGGTCGTCATGACAAAAGAAGGCGGATACAAGCCGGACGGCGGCCCGAAACTTTTTTTCCAGGTCAATTATTGCCGCCCGCCCAAACGAACAACCATTGAAAGCTTCCCTAAAATCCTCTCATCGGCGGAAAGCAACGCCTTGATTCTGGCCGCGGCTGAAATGAGGGAAATCCACCTGCCGTCCGGTCTGCAAACAACGAACAATACCGCCACCATTCAACCCAAACGGTCGGCGGAAATTTTGCGCCTGGCCGGGCCGGCGGTAATACGGGAATTGCGGGTAACGCCGGACATGAGCGCCGTCGCCAACGTCCTGAAGCGCAATGAAATCATGTTCAACGCTCTGCTGCGCATTTATTGGGACAATGCCAGGCAGGCAAGCGTGGAAGTTCCGCTTGGCAATTTTTTCGGCAGTTTCTGGCAAATGCGGCGTTTCGCAAGCGCTTATTTCGGTTGCAGCAACCAGACATTCTATGCGAGATTTCCCATGCCGTTCGCTTCCTCGGCGAAAATAGAGATAATGAACGACACCGACGCCGCCATCCCGTTCTCGATCTCATGCGCAAGCGAGCCATTGCCGGCCTGGAACGATTCCTATGGATATTTTCATTCGGGCTGGACAAAAAGCGGTCCCCAGGACCTGGGGCGGCCGCATCGCATATTGAAGACCAGCGGCCGCGGACACGTGGCCGGCTGCATTCTGGCCGTTACCAGTCTGGACCGGAGCTGGTGGATACTTGAAGGCGACGACACCATGCGCATTGACGGCGAATCATTCCCGAGCTGGCACGGAACGGGACTGGAAGATTATTTCAATGCGGGCTGGTATTATGGAAACGCCCTTGTGCGGCCGTTTCACGGGCTGCTCATAAAGGCGCCCTATAAAAATATCCAATACCGGATCCACCAGACCGACCCGGTAGCATTCGAGAAGGAAGTTGACTTTGAATTCGAACGCGGGCCGGATAATGCCAGCCACGGATACATGGAAAGCGTTTCGTTCTATTACCTCTCAAAACCGGCCAAAGCAGATTCCGATATGGAGGAAACAATCCCGCGCCGGCCGCCGGACGACGAACTTGAACCTATTTCCGTGATGATGGCGCTCAACGACCTCGAACGCCTGCATGATTTCGTCGGGGCCGTGGATTATATGGATGCGTTTCTGAAAAAATACGCGGATTATCCGTACGCATCTGTCCTGCGCCTGCGCAAAATAGCGTATGACGAGAAGGAAAAAGGATTCGAGTCCGTGCGCGGCCGTTACGAACAATTCCGCGCCGCTGAAACAAACGGGATGGCGCGCAAAATGGTTGAAACCATGTTGTGGCTCCACGAGAACCCGGCCAACGCGCTGCTGGGCGTGTATTGCAATATGCGCACCTCCATTTTTATTGACGGAAGATTCATCGGGGAAGCCGGGAACCCGGAGCGCATGATGTTTTTCCAATTGCAACTGCCCCCCGGCAGACACGCGCTGGCGCTGCAATCGGTCTATCGCGATTATCCGTACTGGGTGCAGGCCTGCCTGCGGACGCAATCCGGAGACGTCTACACCTCGCCGCGCTGGAAATTCGCCTATGCGCCGAAAGGAAACTGGTCTTCTCCTGATTATGATGACTCCGCCTGGGAAACCATCGGCGGCTTCGAGGACAGCAAGGGCCCTCCCATGGACCCCTACATGTGGCTGGAACCGCATGCGTTCGTGGAAATGCAATCAAAGGCAAGGGGCATCTGGGTGACGAGCGATTGGAAGGACAAGCAGGAGAAAGCGGTGTTCCGCACCACATTTGAAATTCCATGAAATCAAAAGCCGAGATAATCCGCGAGAATCTGGCCGGGTTGAACGTTCTGGACATAGGCGGCGCAGGCTACGGCGAGGATAACTCATACGAGCTTGAACTGCGCGAGGCGTGGAAATCTTGCAAGACCAGAACTTCGGTGGATCTCTCGGAGAAAGCGGACATATCCGTCAACCTTAACGACCTGCCTCTTCCGCCGTTATCCGGCGACTACGATATGGCCGCGGCCTTCGATGTTCTGGAACACCTTGAACATCCGGTGGACGTCCTGCGCTGGATACCGTGCTCAAGACTTATCGCGATTCTGCCCAATGCCCTGTCATGGCTGACACGAAGAATGGAAGAACGCTACCGCTCGAAACATCTATACTCGTTCACTACTTATACGGGCGCAGTAATGCTTAAGGAAGGCGGCTGGCTGGCGAACAGAATCGAATATCAATTCGGAAAATGGTCTCTCGCGGCGCGGCTGATAAACCTGGCGGGAAGCGTCTGCCCCAGCCGTATCGCAACCGGACTTGTATTTTACTGCGACAGAATACACCCGCATCAATAACACGACCTTGAACAGAAAAAGATTATCCTCATTCATGCTTGCCGTTGACCGCGACAAATTGCTCCGGCACAGCATGATCGTCTTACTCTTCACCCACGCGGTCAGTTTTGCAAACATGCTTTTCCAGATGCTCATGCGCTGGAACCTTTCCGTGGCCGAATACGGAGTTCTATATTCGATGCTGCAGTTGACTTCCGTTGTCGCCATGCCCCTCTCCGCCGTTCAAAATACCATGGCCCATTTTACCGGCAACCTTATAAAGGAAGGCAAGATCGGCCTTATCCGCAACCTGGCGCGCCAATGGATGAAGCATATCCTGCCGGCCGGCATTCTCTTTTTGATTTCAGCGGCCCTTCTGCGCAACCAGCTTTCCGCCTTTTTCAACCTTGCATCATTCCGGCCGCTGATGCTGGTTGCCTTGACGCTTTTTGTCTCCGGTTTTTTCCCGATCTTCAGCGGCGTTCTGCAGGGCAGACAGGCCTTTGTGCTGATGGGACTTCCGGGCCTGGCCTTCGGACTGATCCGCCTTGGCATGGGCGCTGTTTTTATTTTCCTCCTGGCCCCCACGGCAATCTCCGGTCTTGCGGCAAACGCCCTGGGGATGCTGACCTGCTCTACGCTGGCCTATCTCTTTTATCGTCGCTGCCTGCCGCAAAGCGAGCATACCGACGCAGTCCCCGAACGCTCGGACCGCTATTTCTGGGCTTCGTTGACCGCGCTTTCCGCCTTTTCAATCCTGATGAACATGGATGTGATCATGGTGCAACATTATTTCAAGAACCCCGTGGATTGTGGAAATTATGCCAGCGCCTCCATGATTGCCCGCACCCTGGTTTTTATGATTCAACCCATTGCCGGAGCCATGTTCCCTAAAGTAAGTTCGCGCGGAAATTCGACCCATGAACACAATTTTACCTTTTTCAAGTCGCTGGCGCTGGCAGGCGTGATCATGACCGGGGCGGTTCTGCTCTGTACGCTCTTCCCGCAAATCCCGCTTTTGATTCTCTGTCGCGACAAGACCCCCACACCGCAGATGATCGCCCTGGTCCGCCTGGTCTGCGGCGCCATGGCGCCGCTGGGGCTGGTCTTCCTGCTGATGAATTTCGAACTTGCCCAGCACCGGCTGGCCTGCATTTTCCCACTGATCCTGGGCGCAATCGCGTTTCTGGGCGGCGTGGCCATGTTTCACAATTCTCTCCGGCAGGTGGCAATTGTCATGCTGACCGTGTCGCTGGCCACCCTGGCCATGTTGACCGCGCTTGCCTTCACCGAAAACAGCCGCCGGCGCCATGTCTCCCCGGCCTGAAATCCGGTGCCAAATCGCCCAAAGGCCGGTATTGACATCATGCAGTTATAATATATTATTAATGTTTTTCTTTTTGCCAACGTAGCTCAGCCGGTAGAGCAGCGCATTCGTAATGCGCGGGTCGTCGGTTCGATTCCGACCGTTGGCTTGTCCAAAATTAATGAAAAAAAACACGAACCAAAAGAAAACTTCGAAAAAGGCAACCCAGCCCATTCAACACTCCTCCGTCGAAAAAAAGGCTGCCGCCCAAAAGTCCCGGCCTGCCTCCGCGGAAAAAAGCCTTGAGACAAAAATAAAGGCGGAGCAAAACCGGCAGGAGCAGGAGGCTCTGTCCCTCAGCCCGCACCTCAAGATCAAGTTGAGCAGCGAAAAGCTCCACGAAAAAGTCAAGGAATTGATCAAGCTGGCGCGCGAACAGGGGTATCTTACCTACGCCGACATCAACGAGGCCCTGCCGAACGACCTGATTGACCCGGACGAACTGGAAGGCTTTATCCTGCTCCTGCGCGGCATGGATATTGAAATCATCGACTCCTCGGACGTGGAGCAGTACAAGAAACAGGCGGAAAAGGCGGAGCGGGCCGAACAGGCGAAGTCGCTCGATGCGATGGACGATCCGATCCGCTCCTACATCCACCAGATGGGCCAGGTGCCGTTGCTCACCCGCGCGCAGGAGGTTGAAATCTGCAAGAGAATCGAGGAGGCGGAAATACATTCGCGCAGCCTGTTCAAGCAGTTCGGGTTTTCGCTCGAGGCCTATTTCGGACTGGCTGATCGCCTTGAGGAGGGCAAGGACAGGTTTGACCGCATCATCGTGGATAAACACATCGAAGGACGCGACAAATATTTCAAGGTTCTGCCGGCCCTGAAAACGAAAGTCCGCAACGTCCACTTGTGCCTGACGCGCACCATCACAAAAATGAATCAGAACGGCGCAAACCAGGCCAGCCTGAAGCGCTGGAAGACAAATTTCAACTCGGCCCATCATTCCTATGTGCGCATGCTGGACAACTTTTACTTTAAACAAAAGGCCATCGAGGATTTTATCGTCACGGCCGACAAATACCATCAGAAATACCAGGACTGCCTGGCGCGTCTCAAAAAGGCCGGCAGGAGCCAGAACGCGAAGAAGGACGCGCGTCCGATCCAGAAGGAGGTCGAAGAACTCGAAAATATTTTCTGGATGAAAGGCGAGGAATTCGATGCCAAGTACCAGCAATTGCGCGAATGGCTGAAGAAGGGCCACAAGGCCCGCACGGAAATGGCCGAGGCCAACCTGCGCCTGGTGATCAGCATCGTGAAAAAATACATGAATCGCGGACTGATGTTCCTGGACCTGATCCAGGAGGGCAACACGGGACTCATGCGGGCCGTGGAAAAATTCGAATACAAACGCGGCTATAAATTCAGCACCTATGCCACCTGGTGGATCAGGCAGGCCGCCACCCGGGCCATCGCCGACCAGGCGCGCACCATCCGCATCCCGGTGCACATGATCGAAACCATCAATAAGCTGGTCCGGGTACAGAAACAGCTCTTGCAGGATTTCGGCCGCGAACCGACCCCCGAGGAAGTCGCCAGCGAGGTCAACCTGCCCGTCGAACGCGTCAAGGAAGTCTTTAAAATGTCCCAGCAACCCATCTCCCTGCAGGCTTCCGTGGGCGACAGCGAGGACACCACTTTCGGAGACTTCATCGAGGACAAGTCCGCGGAAAATCCGTCGGAAATGGCCGCTTACAGCCTGTTGCGCCAGCGGCTGCAGGAAGTGGTCAACACGCTTTCCGAAAGGGAGCAGAAGGTCATCAACCTGCGCTTCGGCATCATGGATGGATGCCCCAGGACCCTGGAAGAGGTGGGCAGCATGTTCAACGTGACCCGAGAACGCATTCGCCAGATAGAAGCAAAGGCCCTGCGCAAAATGCGCCATCCGACCCGCCTGCAGAAACTGGAGGGATTCCTTGATGTCAAAACCTGAGATTAAAGGAAGTCCGGAAACTTTCAACTCTCAACGTTCAACGTTCAGGCATATAAAGCCCGTCCGTCGGAGGTTGAAAGTTGAACGTTCAACGTTGAACGTTTCTTTTGTTTTGGCGTTTATCATCTGCGCGGCGTTCCTCCCGTCATCCCCGGCCGACCAGAAATTGCCCTCAAAAATCGTCATCAAGGCCCGCGACATCAGCGGCAGCGACATGACCACGGAGGAATGCCTCCGGAAAATACGCGGCGTGAGCATCAACAAGGATCTGCGCGGCGCAAAACTCGACGAGACGGACATCTCCAACACTCACCTGTTCGCGGCCGATCTTGCGGAGGCCAGCCTTAAAAAAACGATAATCTGCAATGCCAACCTCAGCCGGGCCAATCTGGCCAGGGCAAACCTGGAAGGAGCCGTCCTCGAAAAAACAAACCTGAGCAATGCCAATCTGGCCAACGCAAACCTGCAAAGCGCGAACCTATCGAACGCAAACCTGAAAAACGCCTCCCTGATCTGCGCCAATCTGAAAAAGGCCGTGCTGATCAACGCCGACCTGAGCGGCGCCAATCTCATGGGAGCGATAATTGAAGGAGCCAGGCTTGAGGGCGCCATTCTGACCGGAGCCGTCATGCCGGACGGACAGGTTCATCCTTAAGGCGCTTATTGACAATCCGCGGCGGGATTGTTATTAATAATCAACGCGTAGTCATAAAGTAATGGGCAGGCGCGGAAAGAAAGCCGGGCCGGCCATCGAGAAGGAGGAGGACATCATGCTCTGCTTTGCCGAAGAAATTTTTCTGCTCGCGCTTGACGACCGCGAAGGCGCCCTCAAGCCCTTGCCGGTCTCCGCGCTCGAATATGCCCTGCCCGGCGCCCTGCTGATCGAACTGGCCTTTCTGGATAAAATCGACATTGATTTGAAGTCATTGCAGGCGGTTGACAGAGTTCCGACCGGCAACTCTCTGCTGGACGACGTACTGCGCCAGATAGAGGGAAAGTCCGAGTTGCAGCCAACCTCCTACTGGCTTTCATTCTTCGCCGACCAGGCCGGGCAGATACAGGAGCGTGTCCTTGCCCAGCTGGTTGCCAAGGGAATTTTAAAAATCGAGGACAAGAAAATTTTATGGGTCTTCAAGACGCGGCGTTATCCGGTCATGGACAACCGCGAAATCAAGGAAGTCAAAACCAGGCTGCGCGAACTTATAATGAGCGACGATATTCCCGATCCGCGCGAGGCGGTGCTAATAAGCCTGGCCGATGCCTGCCACCTGCTGGACGACCTTTTTTCCGACGAGGAATACGAACGCTTTCAGCCGCGCATCAAGGCCCTGGCGAAACTGGACCTGATCGGCCAGGAAGTGGCCAAATCGATCCGTGAAATCGCGCAGGCCATGGCCCTGGCCATGATGCCGTAGGAAAAAACATGAAAATGTCCTTACGCAGCAGCATCATCGGCGTTGCGATTCTGGCGGCGGTTCTGCCGGTGCTGGTAATGATCCTGGTCATCCCCTTCCAGCGCAACACCTTTAAAAAAGCGATCATGGACGAAATGGACGCCTCCGCGAAGTATGAGGCCACGGCAACCGCCGGTTTCGTCTACGACATGTGCAAGGTAACCCAGCTCGGGATCGAAAAACGCCTCTCCGACCATCTGCGCGGCGCAAACGAGGAACTGGCGCGCCTTGGCGGCCTTTCCCTCTCAACCGAAACCCTCCGCTGGACCGCGCGCAATCAGACCACCCTGGATAAGACCGAAATAACCCTGCCGCAAATGCTCCTTGGCACAAACGTTCTCGATCAAAACGAGGATTTCAACGCGGAGTCCCCGCTCGTTGACGTTGTAACCAAGTTTACCCACGCCTATTGCACCATTTTTCAGCGCATGAATGACCGCGGCGACATGCTTCGCATTTGCACTTCAGTGCCAACCGCTGACCAGAAACGCGCGATTGGAACGTATATTCCACATTTATTGCCGGACGGCACGGAAAACCCCGTTATAACCAAATGCCTCAAGGGCGAAACTTATTTCGGCCGGGCTCTGGTGATGGGCCAGTGGCATGCCGCCGTCTATGAGCCCATCTGGGATTCGGCCCGGAAACAGAAGGTCATCGGCATGCTTTACATCGGCTTCAACCTCGATGAAATCAGCCGCGAACTGCGCGAAACCATTATGACCTTCGTGCTGGGCAAAAGCGGATACATAGGCGTAGTCGGAGGCAGGGGCGAATATTACTGCCGTTATATCATCTCCCGGAAGGGCGAACATGACGGCGACAACCTCGTCAACGAACAGGACGCTAACGGAAAATATTTTATCCAGGACCATGTGGCCAAGGCCATGGCCGCGCCGGAAGGCACCGTGCTTTTCGAAAGATATTTATGGAAAAAAACCGAGTCTCAGCCCCGCATGAAATGCGCCGGCATCGTCTATTTCAAGCCGTGGGACTGGGTGATTTACGCAACAATGTACGAAGATGACAACTACGACCTGATAGCAAAATTCCTCAAGTCCACGTTCCAGGTCATGTCCATCGGCGCAATGGCCGCCCTGGTCGTCATGATTCTGGCAATCATCCTGGCGGTCTGGCTCGGTTCCGCCATCACCCGGCCGATCAGCCACGTCGTTTCCATTGCACAGCAGATCGCCGACGGCAATCTGGCTGAAGCCCGCCAGTGCGTTGCAGCCAGCCTCCGCAAAAACGACGGCAGCGCTGATGACCGGCTTTTGAGGCAAAGCTCCCATGGAAATGAAACTTGCAAACTGATTAATGCCATAGCGCTCATGACGAAACACCTGGCGACGCTCATTGCCCAGGTGCAGCGTTCAAGCGTTCAAATGGTCTCCACGGCCACCGAAATCTCCGCCGCTTCAAGGGAACAGGAATCAACGGTGACCGAGTTCGGCGCTTCAACCACGGAGATAGCGGCCGCGGTCAAGGAGATTTCCGCCACGTCCCATGAACTTGCAAAAACCATGGAGGACATCAAGGAAACCTCCGGCCAGACCGAAACCCTGGCGGACAAGGGCCATTCCGGACTTGTCAAGATGCAGAACTCCATGACCCAGCTTGCGGACGCCACGGCATCCATCTCAAGCAAACTCTCCGCGATCAACGAAAAAGCCGGCGCCATCACCAGCCTGGTGACGACCATAACCAAGGTGGCCGATGAAACCAATCTCCTCTCGCTCAACGCCTCGATCGAGGCCGAAAAGGCCGGGGACTCCGGACGCGGCTTCGCGGTCGTCGCCCGCGAAATCAGGCGCCTGGCCGATCAGACTGCGGTTTCCACCCTTGACATTGAACAGACCGTCAGGGAAATGCAATCTTCAGTTTCGGCCGGGGTGATGGAAATGGATAAATTCAGCGGAGAAGTGGCGCAGTGGGTAAAATCGGTCGGCGACATCAGCGGCCAGCTCAACCAGATACTGGAACAAATCAAAATACTGGCCCCGCGCTTTGAATCCGTGAACGAAGGCATGCGCTCGCAGGCATCCGGCGCACAACAGATCAGCGACGCCATGACGCAGCTCACCGATGGCGCCCGCAATACGACCGAGTCGCTGAAACATTTCCATGAGGCCACATCCCAACTGAAGGAGGCCGCCCACGAACTTCAGGACGAAGTCTCTCGGTTCAAAGTATAACTGATTTTACCACGGATGTCAGTGGCGAACAATGCTCCTTTTACTTTTTCAGGCGGGCAATGATCAATATGCGCTGGAAACAAACCGGGTGCTTCAGGTCCTGCCGCGCGCGAAATTGCGCCCTTACCCGGCCGTTCCGGATTATATAGCCGGCATACTCGATTTCCACGGCAAGCCGGTTGTGGTGGCGGACTTGACCAGCCTGCTCGCGGGCGCGCCCGGCAGAAAACTCATGAGCACCCGCATCATCATCGCGGAATATCCCGGTCGCGACGGCAAAAAAATCCGGCTCGGGCTGATGGCCGAAGGCGCCACCACCGCCATAAAAAAGGACCGCATCGAATTTATTGAAAACGTCCTGAAAACGCCCGGAGTCAATTACCTCGGCAAAATGTTCCGCGAAGGCGAGCGCCTCATCCAACTGGTCAAGATCGAGGAAATCGTCCCGACGGAGCTGGAAAATATACTGACGGACGTGGACGAAAACATCTCATGAATGAAAACGACTTTACCCCGATAGAACAGGTTCTGAGGGAAAAAATCGGTCTCGACCCGTCCTCGTTGGGGCCTAAAGGCGCGGAATCGGCCATCAGCGCCAGAATGCGAAATCTCGGCATTTCAGAACCGTCGGCCTACGCCGTCATGGTCGCCGCCTCTCCGGAAGAACTTGAAACGCTGATCGAGCACGTCGTGATTCCCGAAACCTGGTTTTTCCGCGACCGCGAACCCTTTCTTTTTCTCGCCGATTTCATCCGCTCCGAATGGCAGACCGGACATGCCGGCGAAACCCTGCGCATCCTCAGCGTTCCCTGTTCGAGCGGTGAGGAGCCCTATTCCATTGCCATGACCTGCCTGGACTGCGGCCAGGCCGCAGCCCGGTTCTCGATCGAGGGCATGGATATCAGCGACATGCTGCTGCGCAAGGCGCGGAACGCGGTTTACGGCCGCAACTCGTTCCGCGGAATGACGCCGGAAATCCGCGACCGTTTTTTCACCCCCCAGGAAAATAATTATTCGCTGAAAACGGAAATACGGGAATGCGTTCGTTTCTTTAAAACCAACATACTTGAACCGGAAAATCTTCCCGCGCCGGAACATTATAACGTCATCTTTTGCCGCAACCTTCTGATCTACCTTCATGAGCAGGCGCGCGCCAAAGTTCTGGACGTCATTGACCGCCTTCTGACCGGCGGCGGATTGCTTTTCCTGGGGCATGCGGAAGCGACCCCGTTCATCATGGAAAAATATGAAATCGTCAGGCATCGCGGTTCTTTTGCGTACCGGAAGCCGCTGAAAGACCGGACGGAAACAGAGCGCCAAAGTCGGCAGCCGTTTTCAGAAGTTCATGTAGGGCCTCTGCTTGTCAGAGGCCGTCCAATTCAACACGGGAAAGACCGGCACGCCGCCTTTCGGCAAGCTCAAGGTCCCGAGCAGAGTCGAAGGACAAGCGGCGGCCCTACAAAGACGTTAAAATTCCTGGACATTAAATTAGACCCATCCGATAAGAATCATGCGCCTTTGTCCGGCAAAGATGGTCAGACTGTATCCCCACAGAAAACCGCACTCAAAAATGCCGATGCCCTGGATCACGCCACGCAGCTGGCCGATGAAGGCCGGCTGGAGGAAGCCTGCGCAGCCTGCTCCGCCGTCATCAAGGCCGACCGGCAAAACGCGTCCGCCCATTTCCTCATGGGGCTCATCATGGAAGCCCAGGGCGACAACCGCGCCGCCGAGGAATGTTTCAACCGCGCAATTTACCTGGATACGGATTTTTCCGACGCCATTCTGCACCTCGCCGCGCTCAAGGAGGAAGACGGCGATCCGGCAGGCGCCGAGACGCTCCGACGCCGGGCAGGGTTAATAATTCAAAGGACTTAAACCTCGGCATGAAAAAATACTGCTGGAATAAAATCGGCATCCGCGGCGACCGGTCCTGCCCGGAACTGGCGAAACATACTCATTGCCGCAACTGTCCTGATTACGAATCAACGGGCCGCAACCTTTTCGACCGCGAACAACCGGAAATACGCCTGGAAGAAGCCGCGCGCCTGATCGCCGAACCGGACAGGAAGGAAGAATCCAAAAAACAAACCTGCCTGGCTTTCAGGATCGGGTCAGAATGGCTTGCCCTGCCGGCCGGAATTTTTATCGAAATCACGCGTACCCGTCCCATCCGGAACGTGCCCCACCGCAGTAATAATGTTTTCCTCGGCCTGGTCAGCATTCGCGGCGACATTCAATTGTGTTTTTCCATGGAGGGCCTGCTCGGAGTTCAGCCGGAGGAAAACCCCGTATCCGGGATTCTTAAACGTTTCTGCGTGATAAGCGGAAACAATCGCAAATGGGTGTTTCCGGCCGACGAGGTGTACGGCCTCGGAGCTTATGCCGAGCGCGATATCCAGCCCGTCCCGGTCACGGTCGCCAAAACAATGCAAAAATACAGCACGGGCATAATCGCCTTCAATAACCGCCAAACCGGGCTGCTCACTCCTGAACTTGTTATGGCGGCTTTCGAACGGAGCCTTTCATGACCGATACCGGAGAAAATCTGGCGGATATTTCGATGGTCGAACTTTTCCGGCAGGAGGTCTCCTCGCAGACGGCCCTGCTTACGGAAGGACTTCTGGCCATGGAGAAACGGCAGGACGATACGAAGCATCTGGAAACACTCATGCGCTCAGCCCATTCCATCAAGGGCGCCGCCCGCATCATGGGGCTTGACCTGGCCGTCAAGGTCGCGCATGCGCTGGAAGACCGCTTCGTCGCCGCCCAGCAGGGGAAAACCGCCATCACGCCGGATCAAACCGATCTCCTTCTGGAAGGCGTTGATTTCCTCCTCAAAATTTCAAAATATCCGGACAATGACATTGCCGCCGGCGTCCCCGGCCTGCAGCCGGAAGCGGAAAAACTTCTGCAGCGGCTTGCCGACATGAAAAACACGACATCAGCAGGTGGTGGTCCGACCGCTCCGCGGGCGGAAGTTCCATCCGGCAGTTCCGTCGCGACGGAGCGCGACGGCCACCCTGCAAAAGAGCCATCACCCAATGTTTCCGGAATGGAAACAGGGAAAACGCCGCCAAAACCGGATCAAAAGGTCCAGAGCGTAAGGATAACCGCCGAACATCTCAACCGCATGCTCGGCATGGTAGATGAATCAATCGTCCAGATGCGCTGGCTCGATCCTTTCCTCGGGCGGCTCTCGGAACTCAAAAAAAAGCAGACTGACCTGGACCGCATGGTGGACAACCTTCGGCTGTCGCTTGAGGAAAAAACCGATTCCACGCGCTTGCGGCAGCAGGTTAACGAACTGAGCATTGAATCCAAAGACTGCCTCTCCACATCGATGTCCCACATGGGCGACCTCGAGGATTTCAGCCGCCGCACCGAGGAGTTGAATGACCGGCTTTACCGCGAAGCACTGGCAAGCCGCATGCGACCGTTCGGAGATTGCGCCCAGGGCTTCCCGCGCATGGTGCGCGACCTGGCGCGCAGCCTCGGCAAAGACGTGAATTTTGAAATTATCGGACAAAACACGCCGGTTGACCGTGAAATATTGGACAAGCTCGAGGCGCCGCTGGCGCACTTGCTGCGCAATGCCGTTGACCACGGAATCGAGACGCCTGAACAGCGCGCGGCAGCCGGCAAACCGAATGAAAACAGAATAACCCTCAAGGCCTGCCATCATTCCGGATCACTGGAAATCACCGTCGCGGACGACGGCGCGGGGATTGATCTCGAACGCATCCGCGGGAAAATCGTCGCGCGCGGACTCAACTCCGGCGAAGTCGCCGAGCGCCTTACCGAACAGGAAGTCCTGAATTTTCTGTTCCTGCCCGGATTTTCCACGGCGTCGGAAGTGACCGAAATATCAGGGCGGGGGGTGGGCCTGGACATTGTGCTCAACCTCGCCCAGGAACTGGGCGGCAATGTGCGCGTGGAAAACCGCCGGCCGAACGGATCGGCCTTCCATCTTCAACTGCCTATCACGCTCTCCCTGATCAGGTCCCTGATTGTCGAAATTGCCGGCCAACCCTTTGTCATGCCCCTGGCGCGTATTGCGCACCTGGCCAGGATTGACGCCTCCCGAACCGTGACACTCGAGGGCAAACGATATCTGCGCCACAACGGCAAAAACATCGGGCTGATCAGCGCGGCCGAGACCCTGGAGTTGAACGATGCGCCGGGCGGAGCTTCCGGCCGGCCGGTGGTGATCATCAATGACCAGGACAATCATTACGGGTTGATTGTAGATCGTTTGATCGGCGAATGCCTGGTGGTGGTGCGCCACCTCGATCCGCGGCTGGGCAAAGTCCAGGATATCGGCGCAGTCACCCTGCTCAATGACGGCACCCCCGCCCTCATTCTCGATATTGACGACCTGCTTCATTCCGTGGACAAGCTCCTTGCCGGCGGCGGCTTAAAGACGATCGCCCGGCCCGAGGATGACAAGTGCAAAAAAACACCTCTGCGCGTCCTGGTGGCCGACGATTCCATAACAGTCCGCGAACTCGAAAGAAAAATCCTTCATAACCACGGCTATCAGGTTGAGGTTGCCGTGGACGGGATGGCGGCCTGGAACAGCCTGCATGCATCGCATTATGACCTGCTGGTCAGCGACGTTGACATGCCGCGCCTGAACGGCATCGAACTTATCCGCCGGGTGCGGACGGAACAGAAGTTCGGCGCGCTGCCCGTCATCATCATTTCTTACAAGGACCGCGAGGAAGACCGCCTGCGCGGCCTGGAAGCCGGCGCCAATTATTACCTGACCAAAAGCAGTTTTCAGGATAACACTTTCATCAAGGCGGTGACCGATTTGATCGGAAAGGCGAAATGATGCGGATTGCCATTGTAAACGACATGGTTCTTGCCCTGGAAGCCCTCCGGCGTTCCGTGGCAAAAAAACCGGACTGGCAGATTGCCTGGATGGCGCGCGACGGCGATGAAGCCGTAAGAAAATGCGCCGCAGACACTCCGGACATGATTTTAATGGATCTGATCATGCCTGTCATGAACGGCGTCGAGGCAACCCGACAGATCATGCAAAAAACGCCGTGCGCCATCCTCGTGGTGACGGCGACCGTTGAAGGCAACATGCCGCTCGTGTTCCAGGCCATGGGCCACGGCGCGCTGGACGCAATCAACACGCCGGTCCTGGGTCCGGACGGAAAACTTTCCGGCGCGGCCGAGCTTGAGGCCAAAATCAATATCATCGGCAAGCTGATCAATCGGGGAAAACAGCCTTCCCCGGCTCTGGTTGCGATGGGCGCAGCGCCGGCAGATGACCGCCAACTGCCGCCGCTCTTTGTCATCGGGGCTTCGACCGGAGGGCCTGCGGCGCTCATGGAAATATTAAGCCGCTTTCCAAGAGAATTGCCGGCTGCCGGAGTGATCATTCAACACGTTGACGTTCAATTCGCGGCCGATCTGGCAGACTGGTTGAGCAGCCAATGCCGCCTTCCGGTCAGGGTGGCCGAATCCGGCTGCCGGCCTGAAAGGGGAATCATCTGGCTTGCCGGCACAAATGATCACCTGATCATGACTGCGGCAAGAAAACTGATCTACCGCGCGGAACCGAAAGACTTATTTTATCGTCCCTCCGTTGATGTTTTTTTTCACAGTGTGGCCGCCAACTGGACTGCCAGGGGCCTGGCGTTGATTCTGACCGGCATGGGAAGAGACGGCGCAGAGGGACTTTTAAGCCTGCGAAAGGCCGGCTGGCGCACCATTGCCCAGGACCGGAAGACCTCCGTTGTCTTCGGCATGCCCAAAGCCGCCGTCGAATGCGGCGCTGCCGAAAAAATTTTACCGGTTGACCGGATGACGGAGGAATTGATAGCATTTGTCGCACCGACGGATAAAAAAGGTTAAGTTAGGCCGCCAAAGGCGGCAACTGCCGTGCGCGGAGCGTCCGGCCCACCTGGATATCCTCGAAGGTGGCCGTCGACCTCCGGGCGACGGTTCCAGGACAACATTGAAATTCCTGCTATACATCAAATATGATTGAAGATACAAAAACAAACGAAGCCTTGAAGACCGCGCTGACCGAGCACGAAATCAAGGTCATGCTCGTGGATGACCAGGCCATCATAGGCGAGGCGGTACGGCGCATGCTTGCCCCGGAAAAAGATATTATTTTCCGCTACGTCAACGACCCGAAAGCCGCCATCCGAACTGCGGAAGAGTTTTCGCCAACCATCATTCTGCAGGACCTGGTCATGCCGGATATTGACGGGCTGACACTCGTGAAAAAATTCAGGGAAACGCCGGGCACTTCCGAAATTCCGCTCATCGTGCTTTCAACCAAGGAGGAGCCGAAAATCAAGGCCGAATCCTTCGCGCTCGGAGCAAACGATTACCTCGTGAAACTGCCGGATAGGATCGAACTGATCGCCCGCATCCGCCACCATTCGCAGGGTTACATCAACCTGCTTCAGCGCAACGAAGCCTACAAGGCGCTTGTGGCAAGCCAGGAGGCGCTCTCGGCGGAACTGGCCGAGGCGGCCGCCTATGTGCGTTCATTGCTGCCGCCGCCGATCAAGGGCCCGCCGATTGAAACTTCATGGCGCTTTATCCCGTCCACCCAACTCGGCGGAGATGCGTTCAGCTATCACTGGATTGACGATGACCATTTTTGCATGTTCCTGCTGGACGTTTGCGGGCACGGGGTCGGGGCCGCTCTGCTCTCGATTTCGGCCATCAACCTCATCCGCTCCGAAGCCCTGCCCCACACCGACTTCAAGGATCCCGGAGCGACTTTATCCTCCCTCAATGAAACTTTCCTGATGGAAAAACACAACAACATGTATTTTACCATCTGGTACGGCATTTATAACCGCAAGTCGCGCGCATTAAGTTATTCGTCCGCCGGCCATCCGCCTTCCATCCTGATCACCGCTCAGGCCGGCGGCCGCCCCGATGTGAAACAATTGCATACTCGCGGAATGGTGCTCGGCGCCATGCCCGGGACAAAGTATGCCACCCAAACCGTTGATCTGTCAACGCCCGGCGCGCTTTTCCTGGTCAGCGACGGTACCTATGAAATCACCCAGCCCGACGGGACAATCTGGCCTTTTGAGGAATTTGTCGGCCTGCTGACCGGGGCAACCGCGAAAGGTCTTGCGCCTCTGGACGAACTGGAAAAGAAAGTAAGAGAAATCCACGGTCCCGGCGCGCTCGATGACGATTTTTCCATCCTGCAGGTGGACTTTACCGGCAAATAAAAGCGCCCCAGGCCACGAAAGGCGGACCATATATAGATAATCAAACTTTGCGCCGCGTTTGCCGATCCATTTCGCCGGTTTTATCAGGAAAGTTCTTTTCTCGCGTCACCCACGATATTCGTGTCCAAACCGATATGCTTTGCCGTGGACGCCAATTCCTGAAGGATATTTCCGTAACATATCGTTATATGATTTGACCTGTGGGAACTCATCAATTGGTCGCGGCCATATCCCGGAATATGCACATTCGCTATGGGCCATTCCCTTGTGGTGCAATCAAGCCTGCGCCTGGTCTCCTCGTTCGGCAGGTCAAGCGCCTCCCCAGTTCCACAATCCATGGCTATTCTGTCGAAACTCTGATAAAATCTTGCCAAAGTTATCGTCCCGGGTTTGAAAACGCCGGAACACGATCCTCCGCCTTTCGGGAAATACATTGCCGGCTGTCTGTAAACATGGGTTTTACCCATCCGCCAAAATGCGCCGCGGGCGCCCCGCCTGAAATTGAGCCGTTATGGATGTCAACAATCGAGCATGACGTAGTTGTGGGTTCTTTAAGAAAGCGATACTTTGCTATTGATTTATCTTCAAAAAGGGGATAACCTTGCTCCAATGAAAACCATTTTGGACAACCTGATTGACGAGTTTCACGAACGCAATCTGCCGCCGCTTGTCCAACGCGAGACTCGCTGGCCGGTCATGCGCGGCAAAACCGTCGCTGTGGTCGGCATGCGCCGATCCGGTAAAACATGGTTTTGCTATCAGCACATGCAGGCACTCCTCGATTCCGGAATGGCGAAGAATCGGCTTTTATACATCAATTTTGAGGATGACCGGCTTCTCCCCTTTTCTTCATCGGATTTTCAAGTGCTTTTGGACGCCTATTTCCGGAAATATCCGGATCATAAATCGCAAACCTGTCACTTCTATTTTGACGAAATCCAACGGATCGAAGGCTGGGAAATGTTTGTCCGGCGCGCGCTGGACACGGAAAATGCGGCCATATGCGTCACCGGATCGTCTTCGCGTCTGTTGAGTTCGGAAATCGCGACCAGTTTGCGCGGCCGGGCCTTAACCGTGGAAATATTCCCCTATAGTTTTCGCGAGCATCTGCTGGGCCGCGGGATTGCGCCGGACCGGGCGCTGATCGGAGCCAAAACGCGCGCCATTATCCAGCATGAGGCTGAAAATTACCTGCGATGCGGCGGTTTTCCCGAGGTAATCGAAACGGATGAGACGTTACGCATGCAAATTCTTCGCGGATACGTTGATGTGGCGTTGTTGCGGGACGTGGTTGAACGTTATCGTGTTTCCAATTTACCGGCATTGCGCGCGCTGGTGCGCCATTTTATGGCGGCTCCGTCAACGCGCTTCAGCGTCAATAAATTTTTCCGCGATCTTAAAAGCCAGGGTATACCATGCGGAAAAAACGATTTGTACGATTTTCTGGCGTATCTCAACGACGCTTTTCTTATTCATGAGTCGCAAATTTATACGCGCTCCGAACGCGCGCGACGTGTGAATCCGCGAAAAATCTACATTACGGATTCCGGCCTGCATCACGCTTACGCCTTCAGGAACACCGGCAACCGGGGAATGCTTCTTGAAAATATCGTGTTTATGCAATTGCGCAGGAATGGAATTCGGCCCGCGTATTATTTGACCGAACGGGGGCTGGAAGTTGATTTTATCGTCGAAAATGAAGGCGCATCCAAGCCGTCTTTATTGCAGGTCTGCTGGTCGCTTGGCGACCATGAAACTAAAAATCGCGAAATTAACGCCCTGCGGGATGCAATGAGCGAATTGAAAATCGAAAAGGGAACGATCATAACATGGCTGGATGAAAAAGCGCCGGAAAACGGCGTGGAAATCGTCCCGGCCTGGAAATGGCTTCTGCGAAAACCGGACGAGTTGCAGTACCTGAAATGTTCAGAACGCTGAAAAAAACAAGAAAGAGTAACCCCAGAGGTGGAGAGAGACACGGAGGAGAGATTATTTTTCCCGCAAGCGTGGGGCGAATTTGGGTTCCGGCGGAGCCGGATTCGAAAAAGCAAGGCCAGCTTGGGCCGAATCCACCGCCGTTGCCGAAAAAGTCTGACCTGAATATTGCGCCGAGAAAGCGTAAAATCCAGGTATGAAATATTTGTGTAAAATTATGACCTCGAAAGGATTCACGCATTGGTTCGCCCCGCCCCTGGCTATCGGCCCTGATTTTCGGATCAACGCGCTGGGGGTCCGCGAATTGATGCGACCATGCCTCGTGAACCGGCCGGCCGGGTTCAATGCCTATCTGTTTATGTTTTTCCATTAAAACAGGATTGACTTTTCTGCGATACCGCATATGGTATCACTATGAAAACGTTCCGGGTGATCCTTGACACGAATGTGCTCGTCTCGGGGCTTCGCTCCAAACGCGGAACATCTTTTCGTTTGCTAAACCTTCTGGACAGCGGACGATTAAAGATCAGCGTCTCCGTGCCATTGGTCGTGGAATATGAGAAGGCGCTTCTGGATTCCCGGGTAAGAATCCTTCTGTCAAGGGAGGAGATCGGCAAGTTTCTCGACTACATCTGTGCGATCGCGGACAAGCGCAAGATACATTTCCTGTGGCGACCGTGCCTGCGCGATCCGAAGGATGACATGGTTTTGGAGATCGGAGTGGCGGCGCGTTGCGACGCAATCATCACGTTTAACGCACGGGATTTTGAAAGAGCCGAACAATTTGGTATTCGAGTTATTACGCCAAAACAGTTCCTAAAAATATTGGGAGAAATAGAATGAGCACAATGAGCCTACGTTTACCGGACTCCCTGCATGCAACAGCCAGGGATTTGGCAAGGAAAGAACATGCTTCCGTCAACCAGTTCGTTGCCACCGCCGTTGCCGAAAAAGTCTCGGCGCTGATGACTGAGGACTACCTTATGGCGCGCGCCAAACGTGGAAACAGAAATGAGTTTCGCAAGATACTAGCCAAGGTCCCGGACGTGGAGCCGGACGAGCAAGACAGATTCTGAAAAAGGCCGGCGAAACCAAGCGACGGCGGACAAGTCTGCGACTGGCTGTCCATTCCTGCCTTGTATGAATTTCCTTCACTGAAAGTTAATTTGACGTTTCTCCAATGGCGGCAAGGACGCCAGACCACGGTTTATCCCGCGCTGATACCAGAACGCAACGCTTGAATAATCATTGGCCTTGTCATTACCGTGACCATGCTCGAGAGTGACGCGAATTGATTTTCGGAATCGGATCGGATCCGCCATATAGAACCGGTACATGCCGGTTGTTCCCCACCAATCATAACCGGCCCGATTTTCGATGCAATGGAACCCGGTATACGGCGTGGAATATTCCGTGACAGGGGAGGCTCCGCCGCCGAATATTTCTTCCGTGCCGGTGCCGTGGATGGATGGCGGATAGCTTTCTCCATCTATAAAAACCATATCGTCGCCTTCCCCCCACCATCCACCCTTGTTGACTGCCGTGAAAAAGTATCCGGCAAATTGGCCATCACCGGCTATATCAAGAATTGTGTAATTGTTCTTGCCTTTACCATCAGAAGCCTTTTCGGGGGACTCCTCCCTGTTCCATTGCGCATGAAGTCGCCCCGTGTTCTCGGTAACGGCCTGCCCATCGGCATACGATTCATAATCAAAGTGAAAATAAAGGTAGTTGGCCTCCACATCGCCCTGATTCTCGATTTCAATGCGCGCCCCATTGGAAAACGGCATCGGAAGATAGCAATTGAATCCCCATGAATGGTTGGCTTTACGATTATAACCCGCATATGTGCAAAACATCAGCGAATTTATCGTCCTCAGCTTGCCGTTACTGACCCCGAAAAAATCTCCAAGCGGAACTTCGATGCTGGGAACGCTCTCGTTATCCCAAAAGGCGCGCAACACCAGCCCTCGAAAATTATTTAATTGCGTCTTCTCGTCGTTTATCACATAGGTCCAATAGAAATGTCTTATACGCCCGGAATTTTTCTCCTCGAAAATTATCTTTTTTTGATGAGGAGGAATTAATATCCAATCACAATTCCCGCCGGTGCGATCCCAGCTTGACGCCCGCTTGTTGCTAAAATCCCGCAAACAATCAATACCGGAAGCTTCCACGAATGCGCCGCCGTTCGCCTCTTTCGGATTTGCATCAGGTGTTCCCTTCGCTGACACACACAAGAACATGCCGGCCGCCAGCAGACAGTTCGTAATCGCCGCTTTTCGATCCGTTTTCATCCTGATTCCTCCAGTGTTTTATGTTTTCCCGATACCTCAAAATTGCACGTCTTTGTGCAATTCTCAGTTGAGAAAAATACCCCTTGCGGACTTTTTGGGGAATGGATATTCTTATGAAATATTTGTGTAAAATTATGGCCGCAAAAGGGAGCTAATTGCAACACTCATCGCGCCAACCCCAGTCTTCGCCAAAGGCTCCGCCGAGGCGGGCGGGGTGGCGCGATGAGCTTTGTAATGACCCCGCCATTTGATTCTTTAAGAAAGCGATACTTTGCTATTGATTTATCTTCAAAAAGGGGATAACCTTGCTCCAATGAAAACCATTTTGGACAACCTGATTGACGAGTTTCACGAACGCAATCTGCCGCCGCTTGTCCAACGCGAGACTCGCTGGCCGGTCATGCGCGGCAAAACCGTCGCTGTGGTCGGCATGCGCCGATCCGGTAAAACATGGTTTTGCTATCAGCACATGCAGGCACTCCTCGATTCCGGAATGGCGAAGAATCGGCTTTTATACATCAATTTTGAGGATGACCGGCTTCTCCCCTTTTCTTCATCGGATTTTCAAGTGCTTTTGGACGCCTATTTCCGGAAATATCCGGATCATAAATCGCAAACCTGTCACTTCTATTTTGACGAAATCCAACGGATCGAAGGCTGGGAAATGTTTGTCCGGCGCGCGCTGGACACGGAAAATGCGGCCATATGCGTCACCGGATCGTCTTCGCGTCTGTTGAGTTCGGAAATCGCGACCAGTTTGCGCGGCCGGGCCTTAACCGTGGAAATATTCCCCTATAGTTTTCGCGAGCATCTGCTGGGCCGCGGGATTGCGCCGGACCGGGCGCTGATCGGAGCCAAAACGCGCGCCATTATCCAGCATGAGGCTGAAAATTACCTGCGATGCGGCGGTTTTCCCGAGGTAATCGAAACGGATGAGACGTTACGCATGCAAATTCTTCGCGGATACGTTGATGTGGCGTTGTTGCGGGACGTGGTTGAACGTTATCGTGTTTCCAATTTACCGGCATTGCGCGCGCTGGTGCGCCATTTTATGGCGGCTCCGTCAACGCGCTTCAGCGTCAATAAATTTTTCCGCGATCTTAAAAGCCAGGGTATACCATGCGGAAAAAACGATTTGTACGATTTTCTGGCGTATCTCAACGACGCTTTTCTTATTCATGAGTCGCAAATTTATACGCGCTCCGAACGCGCGCGACGTGTGAATCCGCGAAAAATCTACATTACGGATTCCGGCCTGCATCACGCTTACGCCTTCAGGAACACCGGCAACCGGGGAATGCTTCTTGAAAATATCGTGTTTATGCAATTGCGCAGGAATGGAATTCGGCCCGCGTATTATTTGACCGAACGGGGGCTGGAAGTTGATTTTATCGTCGAAAATGAAGGCGCATCCAAGCCGTCTTTATTGCAGGTCTGCTGGTCGCTTGGCGACCATGAAACTAAAAATCGCGAAATTAACGCCCTGCGGGATGCAATGAGCGAATTGAAAATCGAAAAGGGAACGATCATAACATGGCTGGATGAAAAAGCGCCGGAAAACGGCGTGGAAATCGTCCCGGCCTGGAAATGGCTTCTGCGAAAACCGGACGAGTTGCAGTACCTGAAATGTTCAGAACGCTGAAAAAAACAAGAAAGAGTAACCCCAGAGGTGGAGAGAGACACGGAGGAGAGATTATTTTTCCCGCAAGCGTGGGGCGAATTTGGGTTCCGGCGGAGCCGGATTCGAAAAAGCAAGGCCAGCTTGGGCCGAATCCACCGCCGTTGCCGAAAAAGTCTGACCTGAATATTGCGCCGAGAAAGCGTAAAATCCAGGTATGAAATATTTGTGTAAAATTATGACCTCGAAAGGATTCACGCATTGGTTCGCCCCGCCCCTGGCTATCGGCCCTGATTTTCGGATCAACGCGCTGGGGGTCCGCGAATTGATGCGACCATGCCTCGTGAACCGGCCGGCCGGGTTCAACGCCTATCTGCTTATGTTTTTTTTACGGTTCGGTAAAAATCGAGGACCCTGGCGGCAATGATTTTCGCGCGCCCGAAACCATGATAATCTGAGAGCCGGGAAAGAAACACTGGTATGGACATCCGGAACAGCCCTGGAACCATTCCTGGATTCTCTGCGAAGGCGCTTTTATCCGCAAGGATCTCAAGAGTGACGAGTTTTCGGACTGATGAGAGCCGAAGACTTGGCGAGAGTTATTGTGGACATTGAGAGTTGGATTGCAAGGGAAATCATCTGTCGGAGGGGGCGGCATCCATTTTTTCTGATCAAGAATAAATTCCACAACAGTTTTTAAATTTCTTACCGCTGCCGCAAGGACAGGGATCGTTACGGTGGACGTGTTCCCACACCTTTACCTTATCCCCGGTCTGGCGGCGGCAATCATCGCAAAGGAAGTCATCCTCAGCCGTGTAGTGGATTACAGTCAGTGTTAAAGCGGCTAAAAGTGTTATTCCCGTGGCAGCGATAAAGAGCAGTGCCGCCTGAAAAAGAGATAAAGGCAGCCAATAAGCCAAAGCTGCCCCGAAGGCCAGTGCCAAGCCGGCAACTGCGGTAACGATCAAAGCGCAAATTGCGATTAGCGCCATGGTCTTTATCAGGCTGTTCATGGCGTAAAGATAACCGATTTGGATGCGGGAGGCAAGCTATCCGGTGAGGGAGAGGGGATTATTTCTGGAAAAGTCCAGAAGAGATCCATGGACAAAAACTTAATGATGGTCTTGGTTTCGCCGTAAACAGGACTGGGCGCGGATTGCATTTTGGCAGGATCGTCCAGGAAAACGCGCAGTTTCACTTTCTTTCCGTATTTTTTTGGACGGCCGCGGCGTTTTTTATGGTTGGGCGTGATTAGCGGCGGTGGCAAATAGGCCACGGCGTTGGATCTGACCCGTGAGATGAGATGCTGACCATTTCTTTCAGTCCGATGACCCGGATAATGCTGGTTACGCCGAATAAATCTTCGCGAATGCCCATCCCGGCCAGGCAGACGGCCAGCCAAAGAAAGGTCCGTAGACGTCCACAAGCCGGACGTAACTGCCAGACCGCCCACCACCAATGAATCCAGAGCTGCATGATGCCCTCCAAAAATAATTGCATTTTTATGTTGCCGAATTCTTCTGAATCATATATATGATTCAACATGAATGCAAACATAAAAGCCATGGAAAATCGCATCGAACAAATTAAACTCCAGTTGCTGCGGATTGGCCCCATGCGGCCGGGGTCGCTAACCAGACAAAAACGCAGCCCGAAATATAAGGGCCGGTATTATCAACTCAGTTATACACATAAAATGCGGGGATACACGGAATACACGCGCGCCGACTTCGTGCCAGAACTACGACGTCAAATCGCGGAATATAAAAAATTCAAAAAGTTGACCGGAGATTGGATTTCCCTTGCAATCCAACTCTCAAAGTCCACAATAACTCTCGCCAAGTCTTCGGCTCTCATCAGTCCGAAAACTCGTCACTCTTGAGTCCATAATTCCAACATCATTTATCTTGCAAATAATGCCATCATTTATCGCGGCGAATAACAGGGCGATATTGGCGCGATACAAGATGGGCAAATTCCTGTCATGGGAGGTGAAAAACGGGCGCTTGTCGTTCGCTATTCTCCGGGAGAAGGTGGAGGCCGAGTCGGCACTGGACGGTTGTTATCTAATCCGCACCGACGCGCCGCCCGAACGGCTCG
>Ga0074199_1000893_pt1 | contig 34675 bp, 26 predicted proteins | sample EPASupsiteSAE347_FD_64528 | JGI IMG/M metagenome (GOLD analysis project Ga0074199, IMG submission 64528) | Bioremediated contaminated groundwater from EPA Superfund site, New Mexico - Sample SAE3-47 | ecosystem: Environmental > Aquatic > Deep subsurface > Groundwater > Contaminated ... | reverse complement strand
ATTCAGTAGCAGAAAACGTGGTCCGTGTCCCGTTAAAAATGGTATTCCGTCCTCCATTCAGTCAAATTTTTCGTGGTGCCCCCCCGCGCTGTCTGGGCAGAAACGTACCCTGTGATTAGATACGACGAGCGCGATGGATTCCTGGGCCGAGGCCGACTGGTTGAACCGCCTGCGGAAGATGACGGAAGGGCGCACCGTGCTCGTCATCACCCATCGTTTCACCACCGCCATGCGCGCCGACACGATTCACGTGATGGAGAAGGGCCGGATCGTCGAATCCGGAAGCCACGCCGGTCTGGTCGTCTCTGGAGGGCGTTACGCCCAGTCCTGGCGGCAGCAAATGAGGGATGCGGACCATGGCTGATGCAGCGGAAGATTGTCCTCTCCCCGGTCTCCCGGGCGATGCGCGTTTGAGTCTCGAGTTCCAGCTTTTGCTGGCGTGTTCGTTCGTTCCACCGGAGACGAACGAGGCTTCGCACGCGGACGGGATCGTCGGACTTTGCGAAAGCGGCCTCGACTGGGATGGTTTTGTGGGTCTCGTGGACCGGCACCGCGTGCAGGGTCTGGCGTATTTCACGCTGGAACGATACGCCGGGGATCGAGTCCCATCCACCGCGCGGGCGGAACTCAAAGAGCGCAACAGGAACGTCCGGATTCAGGCTCTGAGGCATGCTGCGGAACTGGCGCGGCTCGCCAGGCGATTCGATGAAAAGAATATAGATTTGACGCCCCTGAAAGGGACGACGCTCTCCACGGACCTCTATGGCGATCCGGGGCTGAGGCAGTCGCGAGATATCGATTTGATGGTCGCGGTCGAAGACCTGGACTGGGCGGACAGGCTCCTTCTCTCGGAAGGATACGAACGCGTCTTTCCCGATTTCGAGCCGACGGCGAAGCAGAAGGATTGCATCAGGTCCTTCTGCCACCATTACGCCTACAGGCATATCGAGCGTGCGGTGGCTCTCGAACTTCATTGGAAGTTCGAGCTGTGGACGCCTGAGCAGACCGCGGAATTCCGGCGGTGCGCCCGGCCGGCGGAGCGTGCCGGCGCGCGGGTCCGCAGCCTCGATACAGGGATGCTCCTCGTATTCCTGTGCGACCACGGGGCTCGCCACCGGTGGTTCCGGGTCAAGTGGCTGAGCGACGTCGCCGCCCTGATGGCCCGATGCTCCAAAACCGACGGAGAACGCGCAGTGGAAGCGGCTGAACGCCTGGATCTGCTGCGTCCTTTGGCCCAGGCTGCGCTGCTGGTTCACTGGCTGTATGACGTTCCCCCTGCCGAACCGTTCGCGGCCCTGATCCGCCGGGATGGGATTGCGGCCGTGTTGGCTCGGCAGGCCGTCAAGCACATCCTGAGGAGCGAGGGGGAGCACTTCCATCCCTCATTTGGCGAGAAGTGGAAGGGACGATTGTACCTGATGCGTTTGCGGCGCGGCATAGCACATAGCCATCATCTGCAGAAACTCTTCATGGACGTGGAGATGTGGAAACGCCTGCCCCTTCCGGATGGAATGTTCTGGCTCTATTATGCCTTTCGCCCGCTCGCCTGGTTCAGGCGGCACTACCTGTGAAAGGAGAAGGGCCGAACGATTCTCGAACGGCCGCCGTCCCGGCGCACTCACATCACACGCCACTTCATTCGATGGGGCTGCGCCGTCTTCCTCCCGCTCATTTTGCGACGCGTTCGGTGAGCAGCTTCACTTCCGCCATGTACTCGGGCAGCCCGCGGGTGAAGATGTCGTTGTGATTGGCCCGCGGGATCCCGAGAAAAGTCTTGTCGCCGGCGGGACTGGCCTCATAGAGGGCTTCTCCGTCAGCGAAGGGAATGATGTGGTCCCATTCCGCGTGGATGATCAGCGTGGGCTTTCGGAAGGAGCGGATCTTTTCCAGGTTGCTTGTGCCGTTCGCCTCGTGGAAACCGATGGCCGCGGTGTCCACGCCGAGGAGTTCGAGGAGAGGGGTCAGGTGGGCGAACCCGCTCTCGACGATGAGACCGTCGATTTCATCTCCGCAGCACGCGGCGAGTTCCAGGGCCGAAGCGCTCCCGAGGGATCTCCCCATGACGATGAGCGGTCCCGTGTGGCCGTTTTCCTTCAGCCAATCCCTTACGAAACGGAAGACGATGCGGCAGTCCGCCATCATGGAAGAGACGGTGGGGCTGCCCGTCGACCGTCCGTAGCCCCGGTAGTCGACCGCGAGGAAGTTCATTCCCATGCCCGTGTAAATGGGGCCGAGGTCGTCGTAGTCGGCGGCGATTTCCCCGTTCCCGTGGAAAAAGAGGATATTGGGGGCCGAGGTGTTGGGGGCGATGTGAAATCGTCCGCCCACGACGATGCCGTCTTTGACGGGGATGAGCAGGTCCTTCGATGCCCGCTCCGACTTCTCTCTGTTCCATTCGGGCCTCGGGTGGAAGAGGCGCGTACTCACTTCGGGAGTATCCAGGGAGGAATAATCAGTTCGTGTATCGGTTGCCATAGAAAGCCTCCAGGCTATTTCATTTTTCGAATGCGGACCTCGATCCCCTTCTCGTCCTTCAAGAGAGCCACGATCTTCGATGTGTCGGTTTCTCCAAAATGGTACGGGTAGAGAATCCCCGGCTTGAAACTCTTCGCCGCATCGGCGGCCATCTCGGGAGTCATGGTGTACGGAAGGTTCATCGGGAGGAAGGCGATGTCGATTTCTTTGAGATTCTTCATCTCCGGAATGTTCTCCGTATCGCCCGCAAGGTAGACTCGCTTGTTGCCGAAGGTGATGACGTACCCGTTCCCCACCCCCTTCGGATGGTAAGGGACCCCTGCACTCCTCATGTGCACCAGGTTGTAGGCCGGAACCGCTTCGATTTTGAATCCTTTCACGGTCCGAGAGTCCCCGTTGCGCATGACCGTGGCGCCCTGGATGCGGCCCGCCGCCGTCTCCGTCGCGACCGTGACGGTTTCGGGAGTCCGCAAAACCCCGAGGGCCTTCAGATCCAAATGGTCCTGGTGCTCGTGGGTTATGAGGATCAGGTCCGCTTTGGGGAGTTTCGAGTAATCCCCCATGGCGCTCACCGGATCGGCATGGACGATTTTCCCCCCGAAGTCGAACATGACCGAAGCGTGGCCGATAAAGGTTATCTTCAAGTCGCCGTCGGATGTTTGAATGGTGTCCATTTGATACTCCTGTGCAAGGGCCGAAAATGGAAAGAAAAGCATCAACACCCCGAACAATACGAACAGTCTGACCATCGGAAAGCTCCTTTCCTGCAGTGCCGGAGAAGCTTCGAAGATGGGTTTCCCCTCGGGAACAGGCATCCTCGCGGTCCGTCCGGCAAGATGCACAGCGCGGCAAGACTACAGCCAAAGAAGAAACAACGCACCGTGGAGAACGCAGAGATCACGGAGAAAACAGCTTCTTCTTCACCGAAGCCTCAGACGATGCCCGAATGATATCACATCCTGCGGGAGGATTTTGCATCAATTTCGGGGTCCGCTTCGCCACGACCTTAGAGAAGGCAGGTGCATCGACCCAATGAATCATCGAATCGCATATGCCTGCCCGGATTGCTGAAGAGCTTCCCAATCGCAAATGTCTTCGAGGGCTTCTTCAGCAGTTCGCGCGGACTTGAGGTTCCAGAAAAGGTAACGGCTTTGGGCGGCACGGCTCACCAATGCAAGGAGTTGGAGCTGCATTTCGGGAGGTTTGTCGGGCGACAGGATGAGGAAAACGCACTCGACGGGATTGTCCGTCGATGCGTCAGTCACCCCTTTATGGGTAAGCCCGAGGGAGATCATCGGGGAGGGAAGCCCTTTTATGCGAACGTGAGGAAAAGCTGCGCCCTCATTGAAAAATGTCGATCCATTCCTCTCACTCTCGATCACCTTTTCCAGGACGGCTGGAACATCATCGATTCCACCATCGGTTGCGGATGTCTCGATGAGTCTCTCGATGGCCTCGTCCTTCCTGACCGGCTCGTTCCATATGAGGATACGCCGGGCCGGAAGGACGCGGCTCAAGGAGAGCCGAGGCGCCGCACCAACGGACCCGCCGGCCTCGACAACAAGTTGTTCGGCGGGATCAACCACTGTCTTGCCTGATGCAACCTCATATCCGCGGGTGTCGAGAACAACCACGGTCATGCCCCTGGCATTCTCGATCAGGCGTTCAACGACATTCTTCTTCCCGAGAAACCTCTTCAGAAAGGGCAACGGGCCGGGGCTTCCGATAACGATATGTCCCGCCCTGTATTCCTTCGCAAAGCGCAAAATCGTGTCGGCGACGTCCTCTCCCTTATAAGTGAAGACCATGGCCCCCAATTGCTTGGCCAGAGTGAGCGTTCCCGAGAGGATGCGCTGGGTGTGGGAATCGATCGCGGTAGGCTCTTCAGAAGGCGTCTGAACATAAACGGCGTACCAGTTGCGGTTGAGCTTTCCCGCAAGGCGCGAGGCATAGCGAAGGAGCTTTTCGCTGTTTGGGCCTCGCGAGCTCAAGCACACCATGACCTGGTCCGGAGTGGCAGGGATTTCTGGCTCGATGGTTTCACGGGTCCTGAAATCGATATGGGAAGCCGCTTCCCGAAATGTGAGTTCGCGCAATTGTTCGAGGTTCGTTTTCTTGAAAAAATTGGCCAGAGCCGTTCCAATTCGCTCCTGCGGGTAGATCTTTCCCTCTTCGAGACGCTTCCTGAGATCCTCGGTCGTGAGGTCCACATTGACGATCTCGTCCGCATCGACGATCACGTTGTCGGGAAGACGCTCGCGCACTTTGATTCCCGAAATCTTCTCGACCGTATCGTAGAGGCTCTCCATGTGTTGCAGATTCAGGGTGCTGATTACGTGTATTCCGGAAGCGAGAAGATCCTGCACGTCCTCGTAGCGCTTGGCGTGTCGGCTGCCGGGAACGTTCGTGTGAGCGAGTTCATCCACGAGGACCACCTGGGGCGCCCTGGCGAGGATGGCATCCACGTCCATTTCTTCCACCACGATGGAGCGATACTCGTAACGGCGGCGGGGGATGACTTCAAGACCGTCGATGAGAGCCGCCGTCTCCCGCCGGCCGTGCGTCTCGACAAGGCCGACCGCCACGTCTATTCTTTCACTTCTCAGCCTGTGCGCCTCTTCGAGCATCTGCCAGGTCTTTCCCACTCCTGCGCAATAGCCAAGATAGATCTTGAGTCTCCCCCGGCGGGAGCGGCGAATCATGCGCAGGAAACTGTCGGCTCTACTCTCAGCCATGATCCGGTCCCTCATGGTTTTCCGTGAAGATCGTCGAGGTCAAGGTTCAGCTCCATCACGTTCACGCGCGGCTCACCCAAAAATCCAAGATCGCGCCCCTCCGTGTGGGCTGCGATCCTCCCGCGCACCGCGTCTTCGTTCATGCCTCTGGCGTGCGACACCCTGCGCGCCTGCACGAGAGCGTTTTTCAGGCTGATGTGAGGATCGAGGCCGCTTGCGGAGGTTGTCACGGCGTCAGCGGGCACGGGATCGCTTGCTCTCAGCCCGTTTTCCATTCGGTACCGATCGACGCGCTTCCGGACTTCATCAACGAGCTTCTGTGACGTGGGGCCGAGATTGCTTCCTCCCGAGGCGGCGGCGTCATACCCGTTCCCGGCCGCAGAAGGGCGCGGATGGAAATAGCCGGGCCCGGAAAACCTTTGCGCAATGAGGAATGAGCCCAAAACCCTTCCGTCCCGGACGATGATCGAGCCGTTGGCTTTCTGCGGGAAAACCACCTGGGCAATGGTCCAGGTCATCAGCGGATAGACGCCGCACAGAAGGAAGGCCAGGGACAACGTGGCGACAAGAGCGACGCGGAGTTCGGTTAAGGAGCTTTTTAGCCATAACATTATGATATTATTTGGAGTGTTCATGAGAATTCCCCTCTCAGATCAAGTGCAGCGCATTGACCAGAAGGTCGATGAGCTTGATTCCAACAAAGGGCGCAACCAGGCCTCCAAGACCATAGATGAGAAGATTCCGCCGCAGAAGGACTGCCGCCCCGAGAGGACGGAACTTTACGCCTCGAAGCGCCAGCGGGATCAACGTCACGATGATGAGCGCGTTGAAGATGACGGCGCTCAGGATCGCGCTGGCAGGAGACGCCAGCCGCATCAGGTTCAGGGGTGCTATGACGGGGAACGCACCGACGAGCATGGCGGGAATGATGGCAAAGTACTTGGCCACGTCGTTTGCCACGCTGAATGTGGTGAGTGCCCCCCTTGTCATGAGCATCTGCTTTCCGATTTCGACGATCTCGATAAGCTTGGTGGGATTGGAGTCCAGGTCCACCATGTTGCCGGCCTCCTTGGCGGCCTGAGTACCCGTGTTCATGGCGACGCCCACGTCTGCCTGGGCAAGAGCGGGAGCATCGTTTGTCCCGTCTCCCGTCATGGCGACAAGATGTCCGGATGCCTGCTCCTTTCGGATGAGGGCGAGTTTATCCTCGGGCCGGGCTTCCGCAAGGAAGTCATCGACTCCGGCCTCTCTTGCGATGGCCGCCGCGGTCAGCCGGTTGTCTCCGGTGATCATCACGGTTTTTATGCCCATAGCCCGGAAGCGCTCGAACCGGTCCTTGAGACCTCCTTTTACAATGTCCTTCAGGTGAATCACGCCGAGGATCCGGCCGCTATCGCAAACAACAAGAGGAGTTCCCCCATTCTGTGAAATGGTCCGCACCGCCGATTCCACCTCAGGCGGGAAGGAGCGCGCAATGAAATCCCTGACCGCATCGAGAGCACCTTTGCGGATCTTTCTCCCGTCCACGTCCACGCCACTCATGCGGGTCTGCGCAGTGAAGGATATGAACTGCGCGTGGGGCATCTCCGCTATGGAACGGCCTCTCAATCCATACTGCTTTGCGAGTACAACGATGCTCCTTCCCTCAGGGGTTTCGTCGGCCAGGGATGCGAGTTGTGCGGCGTCCGCCAGTTCCTCGACGAGCACTCCCGCAGCCGGAATGAACTCCGTTGCCTTGCGGTCCCCGAGCGTGATGGTGCCGGTCTTGTCGAGGAGGAGCACGTCCACGTCCCCTGCCGCCTCCACGGCGCGGCCGCTCATGGCGAGCACGTTCTTTTGAACCAGACGGTCGATTCCCGCAATCCCGATAGCGCTGAGCAACCCTCCTATGGTTGTGGGGATGAGGCAGACCAGCAGGGCCACGAGCACGGTGATGGAAAACGGCGCATTCGAGTAGATGCCGAAGAGCCGGAAGCTCATGATGGCCACCAGAAAAATAATCGTGAGCGCGGAAAGAAGGATGGTGAGAGCGATTTCATTGGGCGTTTTCCGACGCTTTGCACCTTCCACGAGGCCTATCATGCGATCGAGGAAACTCTCGCCGGGGTCTGCGGTAACGCGGACCTCGATCCAATCGGACAAAACCTTCGTTCCCCCTGTGACGGCGCTTCGGTCTCCGCCCGCCTCCCGAATTACGGGAGCAGACTCGCCCGTTATGGCGGATTCGTCGACAGTAGCCACCCCCGATATGATCTCTCCGTCCGCGGGGATGATCTCGCCGGCCGAAACGAGCACGGTCTGGCCCTTGCGCAGGTCTTCGGCAGGGACCTTTTCCAATGAGCCGTCGGGGCGCAGATGGTTTGCAACGGTCTGTGTGCGCGTCCTTCGAAGGGCGTTGGCCTGGGCCTTTCCGCGCCCCTCCGCAAGGGCCTCTGCAAAATTGGCGAAAAGCACCGTGAACCAAAGCCAGAGAGTCACCTGCAGTCCCAAGCCCATCGGTTCGCCGCTCTGCTCGAAGAAGAGTCCAAACGTCGTGACGGCGGCTCCGACCTCGGTCACGAACATGACCGGGTTTTTCACCATCGAGCGCGGGTTGAGCTTCTTGACGGATTCGAGAGCCGCCTGCGACATGATTTCACGATCGAAAAGAGAATGTTCTTTCCCGGCCATCGATTTCCGTCCTCCTAGAATAGTTTCCCGGACCCGTGCAGGAGAAAGTGCTCCACAATGGGGCCAAGAGACAAAGCCGGCAGAAAAGTGAGTGCCCCGACAATGAGAACCGTTCCCGTTAGAAGAACGACGAAGGTCCCACCCCAGACGGGGAAGCTCCCTCCGCTTGTCGGGACCCGCTTTTTGCGCGCGAGACTTCCCGCAAGGGCCAGGACCGGAACGATGACGAAAAACCTTCCCGCCAGCATCGCGATCCCGAGAGCAAAGTTGTACGAAGGGGTATTGCCGGCGAGACCCGCAAAAGCGCTTCCATTGTTCGCGGAAGCGGAGGAGTATGCGTAGAGGATTTCACTCAGGCCGTGCGGCCCGGCATTGGCAAGCCCCGCAACGCCCCAGGCGCTCACCGAGGCCCAGGCGGTGAATCCAAGGATGAAAAAGATCGGAACGAGCACGGCAATGACGCTCGCTTTCATATCGTAGGCTTCGATCTTTTTTCCGAGATACTCGGGAGTGCGCCCGATCATGAGTCCCGCCAGGAACACGGTGAGCACGACAAAAACGAGCATCCCATAGAGACCCGCACCGACACCGCCGAAAATGACCTCTCCCAGTTCCATATTGAGAAGCGGAACGAGACCTCCAAGAGGGGTGAAGGAATCGTGCATGGCGTTCACCGCCCCGCAGGATGCATCGGTTGTGACAACGGCAAAGAGGGCGGAGTTGAAGATCCCGAAGCGCACTTCTTTTCCTTCCATGTTCCCTTGGGAGGCATCCACCCCAAGTGCGGACAGTCCGGGGTTTCCGGCTGCTTCCGAAGTCCATGCCGCCAGCGCCCCGGCGAGGAAGAGCACGGTCATGGCGACCCAGACCGCCCAGCCGTGACGCTGGTTTTTTACCATACGCCCCAAGGTATAGGTGAGACCGCTCGGTATGAGGAAGATCGAGAGCATTTGAATGAAATTGGAGAGTGGCGTCGGGTTCTCGTAGGGATGGGCGGCGTTTGCGTTCATAAAGCCCCCGCCGTTTGTCCCGAGCATCTTGATGGCGGCCTGGGAGGCGGCCGGTCCCCCGGCGATCGTCTGGACGGGAGTGGAAGATGACCCCTGGACCCGTTCCATCGTCTCGGCGACGACATAGGGGTGGAAGTTCTGCACGACACCCTGCGAAACCAGGAAGAGCGCGTATACGATGCAGAGCGGTAACAACAGATACAGGTTGATTCTCACCAGATCCGCCCAGAAGTTGCCGACGGTTTTTGCCGAATGGCCGGCGATCCCGCGGATGAGAGCCGCCGCGACGCCGATTCCTGCGGCGGCCGAAACGAAGTTGTGAAAAACAAGCCCGACCATCTGAGAAAAGTAGGAAAGAGTGGATTCCCCCCCGTAGTTTTGCCAGTTCGTGTTCGTGGTAAAGCTCACCGCAGTATTGAAGGCAAGGTCGGGGCTCACGGGACCAAACCCTTGAGGATTCAAAGGCAGAACGTGCTGCATGCGCAGAATCGCATAGGTAAACAGGCATCCCGCCAGACTGAACGCCGTGAGAGAGAGAGCGTACCGCCCCCAGCTTTGTCCCTCATGGGGGGCGATGCCCAAAAGGCGGTAGAACCGGCGTTCGATCGGTCGAAGGAGTGGATCGAGAAACGTCCTGCCATCCGCGTCCAGCACACGGCACAGGTAGAGTCCGACGGGCCTGGTGAGCGCAAAGAGCACCGCAACAAAAAGCGTCAGTTGTATCCATCCGAAAGCATCCATAGATATCGCGCCTCCTTCCAGAGCCTGCCGCTCTAGAATTTCTCCGGTCGAATGACCGAGGCAAAAAGGTAAACGATCAAGGCGATTCCGATGATGCCGACGATTGTCTCCATCATGTCTACATCCTTTCGAAGGCCTTTACGGCTAAAGCGCAAAGTGCAAAGAAAACCAGGATCGTGGCGATGCAAAGAATATCCATCATGCGGGTTCCTCCACCCTTGAAAGCCGTTCGGCTTGTTTGAGTCGGAAGGCGAAGGTGCTTCCGTTGCCTTCCTCGCTTTTTACGTCGATGGTTCCTCCGTGGGCTTCGACGATCTCTTTTGCAATGGAGAGTCCCAAACCTTCGCCGGCCACGTCCTCCTGGCCGGGAACGCGGAAGAATTGCTCGAAGACTCGATCGAGGTACTCATGGGGAATCCCTCTTCCCGTATCCGAAACAGCGAAGCAGACCGTTTTCCCATCCTGTTCCGCAGAGATGGATACCTCCCCTCCGGGGGAGGAGTACTTGAGGGCGTTAGAGAGGAGGTTTGAAAGCACGTGACCGATCTGGACCGGGTCTGCAAGTACCTGCGGAAGATCGTCGGGCGCCTCCATCTTCAAGGCGATCCCTCGATCCTTTGCCGTGCTTCGGAACGACTCCACTTGATCGAGCACCAAAACACGGGGCGATGCGGGACGGAGGTCCATCTTCATTCTTCCCGATTCGATACGGCTTATGTCCAGAAGATTGGAAAGAATGGAATGCAGCCGGTCGCTGTCGTCCCTTGCCGCAACGAGCAGTTCCGTTTGTTTCGGAGTAAGAGGCCCAACTTTTTCTTCCAGGAGGAGGTAAACCGCCATACGAAGGGAGGTAAGCGGCGTCTTGAGCTGGTGGGAGACAGCCGATATCACTCCTCTTTTGAGTTCATCCTGGTGAAGCTGTTGGGTGATGTCCTTGAGGATCAGGATGACTCCCGTGGCGCTTTTTCCCGCATCCAGGACGGGGACGGCCTCGGGGCGGAAGAAATGTTCTTCTCCCTTGATGAATCGCTGGATGGTCGTCCGATTGCCCTCCGCTGTCCTCTCCCTCCGCAGTGCTTCATCAAAAAGGCTTCCCATCCAATCGAATGCAAGGCTGCGGATACGAACTTCGGGCCGGAGGCCAAAGACCTCTGCAGCCGTTTCCGTCGCCACTTCCACGCACCCATCCAGATCGACGATGGCTACCGCATCGGGCAGGCTTCTGAATACCTGCTGCGTCGATCGCTGGATGCGGGCTATCCGGGTGCGGTCGCTCCTTCTGAACTCGCGAAGGCTCGACGCCATTTCGTTGAAGGCCTCTGAAAGGCGGCCGATCTCATCCCGGGAGTCGCTCTGAACGACAAAGTCCAGATTCCCCCGCCTGATTTCATCCGTCGAACGTATGAGCCGATCGATCGGGCGAAGAATCCACCTCCCGGCAAAGAGAACGAACAGAACGGCCACAATGGCCCCGCACAGAAGGAAAATGTACATGTGCCGCTTTGCCGCCGCCGCTGTAGTGCGCGCCCGATCGTTCGCTTCGATCATGTTTTGCTGATTCATCTCAAGGACCTCATCAGCCGCGTCCTTGATCTGTTGAAAGAGGGGAAGAAGCTTTGTGAAATAGACTTCCCGGCGGCTGTCGAGAGAGAGAGCCGTATCCTGCGCCTCTCTCAGGGTTGTTCCGTACCGGTTGAAAAGACCTCCGATACGATTCGCGATTTCCTGTTCACCCGGAAGGGTGATATTGCCCAACTCCGCATGAAGCGCTTTCTCGAATACGGACTCATTGGCTGCAATCAGCTCCTTCCCCCGATCGGCGTCGCCGAGGAGAGTAAAGAGCGCCCCGCTGTCCATTCGCTCGATGGCTTCCTTCATCTGTTGGCTTGCAAGGACGCTGCGATAGTTCTCCTGAAGGACCACGTCGATGGAATGCCCCAGCCTGGTGAACAGCGTGATGCTCTGGATGCCGATCACGATGATGATGAGGAGCAGACCGCCAAATCCCAAAGAGAGCTTTTGTCTGATACCCAGCATTTCTTCCTCCTTCCCCACCCCTTCAGAGCAAGCGTCATGCCAGCCGGGAAACAATGATAACTTATTGATAAATTAACTCTTGTTCGTTTGAGCGTCGATGGGACGATTGCAGAACGCAAAGGGCGGATTGAAAGGGCATTGAAAAATGCAATGCGGGGCTTCCATTTTTTGAACCCGGTGCGACGGGCATTCAGGGGCGGTCTCGCTCCGGGGGGCGTAGATTTTCCTGCGGGTCAGATTCCGTATTTCTTTCGGCGGCGCCAGAGGGTTGCCTGGTCTACGCCGAGTATTTCGGATGCCTCCTGAAGGGATTTCGTTGCGGCAAGTATGCGGCGTATATGCAGTTCTTCAAGTTTTTCGAGACTTACCGCATCGCCGATGCCCGGGATTCTCGCCGAGGGGATGAGGCCCTCGGGCAGGCACTCGACGTCCACCATGTTCTTTTGGCAAAGGATGGTGGCGCGTTCGACCACGTTGTGCAGTTCGCGAAGGTTCCCGGGCCAGCCATATCGTTTGAGTGCCTCGATCGCCTCTTCGGTGAAGCCGAGGAATGTCCTGTGCCTCTGCCGGCCGAAGAAAGCAAGGAGCCGCTCCGCTATCGGGCCGATGTCTTCGGGGCGTTCCCGTAGAGGAGGAAGCACGATTTGTATCACATTGAGCCGGTAGAAGAGGTCCTCCCGGAACCGTCCTTCCCGCACAACTTTGTCCAGATCGGTATTGGTGGCCGCAAAAACCCGAACGTCGGCCCTCCGCGTGACGGGATCGCCTATGCGCTCGAATTCCTTATCCTGGAGGAAACGAAGGAGTTTCGGCTGAAGCGGCAAGGGAAGGTCGCCAATCTCATCCAGGAAAAGCGTCCCTCCTTCACATACCGCTACGCGACCGGGATTGTCGCGGATGGCCCCGGTAAAGGCCCCTTTCGCATGTCCGAAGAGCTCACTTTCCAATAGTTCGGCAGAAAGTGAGGGACACGAAACAGTGGCCATGGGTCTGCCCGCCCGCTTGCTCCATGCGTGAATCGCTCGTGCAAGCAACGTTTTGCCGGTTCCGCTTTCTCCGCAAAGGAGTATCCCTGCATCCGTGGGCGCCACCTGGCGAGCCAGATTTACTGCCCTCTGCATGGCGGCGCTTCCCGTGGCGAAGTCCACTTCGGGGTGGAATCGCCCGATATCTTCCTGCAAACTGGCGACCTTCCGCTCCAAAGTTCGCACTTCCGTTGTCTTGCGAACTGCAAGCTCGACCTGAGCGGGAGTGAAAGGTTTCGGCAGGTAATCCGAAGCTCCTCGCCGCATGGCCTCGACGGCCGACTCGATGGAAACATACGCTGTGATGACAATGATTTTGATCCAGGGCGCAGTGGAAAGGAGAGCAGGGATGAGATCCAGCCCGTTGGCCGTTCCGAGTCGCAGATCCACAAAGGCCAGGTCGAACGAGCGGCGGGAGGCTTCGGCTACCGCATCCTCAAAATTGCTCACCGCAACAACCGTGTGACCATTGCCCTCAAGGCAGAGGGACAGCGTTTTCCGAATGTTGACCTCGTCGTCGACGACGAGGATCTTCAGTGTATCAGGCGGTATGCCCACCGGAGGCCCCCATTGCCATGTTCCTCGATTGGAGAACTCGTTGCCCGCAATCCCGGAGAGGTTTCGAGGATGAGCCTCCCGTCAGGAACACAGTTCCTCGGCTGTCCTTTTCGCAAGATCCATGACGTCGGCGCGTTTGGCCGCCTCTCCTTCGTCCATCACCCCGCAGACTCGGATCGGGCGGCTGTCTACGAAACCGTACCACTCAAAAAAGTGGGCATACCTCTGGAAAATGTCAGCGTGCTGTTTTTCGTCGGGATCTCCCTGTGCGAGGATGAAAACGAGCCTCTTTCCCGGCTTCAGACGGCTCATGTTGGTATTGACCGTATAGTCCGAGACCAGGTAGGAGAAGGTGCGGTCGATGAACGCCTTGAGCTGGCTGGATACATCGCCGTAATACACCGGGCTGGCCAGGACCAGCACGTCGGCCTCGTACACGGCGTCGAGCACCTCGGTGAGATCGTCTTCCAGCACGCACCTCTCCAGTTCGTTCTTGCAGGCCATGCACCCCTGGCAGCCACTGTATTGGAGCTGGTTCAGAGCAAAGGTCCGAACCCCGGCGCCCAGGCTTTCGGCGGATTCGCAAAAACGGCGTGCGACGGCGGTGCTGTTTCCCGCGGTTCTCGGACTTCCGAGCAGACATACAATTTCCATCTCGAGGTTCTCCTTCGGCAAAGGGCCAAATGGTTATAGTGTTATTGTTTAGTATGTGGACTCTAGCGAAGAGGCGAAGTGAGGTCAATGAGGAATTCCTGGCCGGTGGGCTGTGCGGCGCCAATCCTCCTGCAACCCAATTCTTGATTTGCGGGCGAAATCGAATGTATCATAATACCTGGTGGATGCTGGGGTAGGGGCAATTCATGAATTGCCCCTACGGCACGTCACGGAAACCCCCTCAAAGATAGGACGTCCAAATAGCGCCAGAATCGCCCGGATTTTTTGCCCGGTTTTGGGCCCTCCTGGATTTCCGCTTGGATGGCCACCACGCCTTGAAATGTGAGGACTTTACCGGGTCCAAAAGCCGGGCAACGATCGAAGACCGATTTGGACGCCCTACCTCAAGGAGACAGTATGAACAGGGGTGACTCCAGCAGACACAAACGACATTCCATCCGTCTGCAGAGTCATGACTATTCCGGCAAAGGTCCTTACTTCATAACCGTCTGTTCGAAAGACAGGTTGTGTATTCTCGGCGAGGTCGCATCAGGGGTGATGATCCCGAATGCTGCCGGACGTATTGTCGAAGCCTTCTGGAAGGAACTGCCATTGCATTTTGCGGAGACCGAACCGGATGTCATGGTGATCATGCCCAATCACGTGCATTTCATTGTTCACATTAAGGACAAGGATAGGGTGACAGACGTAGGGGCAATTCATGAATTGCCCCTACAATCCAGGCAATCCAGCAGGAACATGTTACTGCCAAAGATCATCGGCTATTTCAAGATGAATTCCGCAAAGCGTATCAACGACCAGCGTGGAACCCCCGGCATTCCTGTATGGCAGCGCAATTACTATGAACGGGTTATCCGCAATGAAGATGAATTGACCCGTGCTCGCGAGTACATTATCAACAATCCCCTGAAATGGGATTTGGATCGGGAGAATCCGGTGAATATATCCACGGGCAGAGGAATCTCCCACATTGGCGAATGCAAGGGCGATTCATGAATCGCCCCTACCTGGGATTGTCTTCCGGGGCAACCGTAGGGGCAATTCATGAATTGCCCCTACAGGGTGTAAATCCGAGGCGACAAAGGCCGTATGTCCAAAAAGCAAAAACTTGAGATCATCTGGATTGGAAAAGAGGTAACCGTTCACTGATGGCCTCAAGGATCGCTCTTTTTGGCGTCGAGAAATCCCTATCTCAATTTTTCATGCGTTGAGCGGCCAAGCTGTATCCGGTTTCCCCGTGCGTGCGGGGGTGGTCCTCCGTGCAAAACGCTCATGGCCTCCTCATCCCCGGTTTCCCGCTCCGCACCGCACTCCATATCGGGTTCCAACTTCTTTCACTTGACGGGAGTATATGTTAGTATAATCTAAACATTCAGACTCGATGCCGGGTCTGGCTGCGATTCTATGAACGAGCGAACAACCCGCGGTGGTGTTGTAACTGGCGCCCGATCTCTTTTGACTCCTTATTCGCGTTCGACTGACGAGGGAAACCGCGTTGATGAGTGATTCAGAGCCGTCCGTCCAGGAAAGAACGATGCTGGAGGACATAGCTTCGTTTCTTCCGGAATTCGCCAGGACGAGAGGGCATCTCGTTCCCATCCTGCAGATGATTCAGCAGAGGCACGCCTACCTGGCCACCAGCGCCATCGTGATGGTGGCGGAACACCTCAGGCTTTCCACCAGTGAAGTCTACGGAGTCGCCACGTTTTACAACCAGTTTCGTTTTCATCCTCCGGGAAGGCATCAAATCAGGGTATGCATGGGAACGGCGTGCCATGTGGTGGGGAGCGACATCATACTGGAGCATTTCGAGCGAAAGCTTGGCATAAAGAACGGAGAAACGTCGCCCGACAGGGAATTCAGCCTGGAGAGCGTCGCCTGTGTGGGATGCTGCGCCCTGGCGCCGGTGGTCCTGGTGGACGAGGAAACCCACGGGCACATGGTCCCAAGCAAGGTGGAAGGGCTGATGCTCGGGTTTGACCGGGAGAGAGAAGAGAAGGCTCGGGAAACAGAAAAGAATCTATCGAGGGAATGATTGACTCCCGCCGACCATGAGACATTGACGGAGCGGTTCGCTTCGCTTCTCGACGAGGCGCGAAGGCGATCCGCCCGCGGCCACGAAGCCGATGTTCCGCGCATCTACATCGGGATGGCCACCTGCGGTCTTGCCGCCGGCGCGGCAGCGACGAAGGCGGCCTTCAAGGAGGCGCTCGCCGCGCGGGGGATCGACGCGCGCATCATTCGCGTGGGCTGCCTGGGACACTGCTACGCCGAACCCCTCGTCATCATCGAAAAGTCCGGCTTTCCCCTCCTCTGCTACCTCAACGTGACCCCGGGAAAGGCGCAGGCTCTTGTGAAGTCCTTCCTGGAGGAAGGCGATCCGCTACTGGAATACCTGCTGGGCGCCCTCGAAGAAAACGAGATTGTCCCGACGCTCATGGATTTTCCCCGCTTCAACCTCGAAAAACGGGTGGTCATGGAGAGGTATGGCCTCCTGAACCCCGAGGACATCTATCAGTACCTCGACGAGGGCGGCTACGGATCTTTCGTGAAAGCTCTCACAAAATCCCCGGAAGAGATCATCGCCGAGATGCTGGAATCGGGACTCCGGGGGAGAGGCGGGGCGGGCTGCTCCACGGGCATGAAATGGCAATGCGCCAGGGATGCCGCCGGCGAGGAGAAGATCGTCATCTGCAATGCCGACGAGGGAGATCCCGGTGCATACATGGACCGGACCATCATGGAGAGCAACCCGCACCAACTGCTCGAAGGCATAGCCATCTGCGCCTATGCCGTCGGCGCGGGGAAGGCGATCATATACGTGCGCGCGGAATATCCCCTTGCCGTGAGGTTGATCGTGAAGGCCATCGCACAGGCCGGGAGTTTGAATATCCTCGGGAAGGATATCCTGGGGACCGGCTTCGATCTCGATGTCACGGTTTTCCAGGGTTCGGGCGCCTTCGTCTGCGGCGAGGAGACGGCTCTCATCCAATCGGTCGAAGGGAAACGGGGCGTCCCGAGATACCGCCCGCCCTACCCCGCGACCCGCGGCCTGTGGGGACTTCCCACGGTGATCAACAACGTGAAGACGCTCTCCTGCGTGCCGGCCATCCTCAAACACGGAGGGGAATGGTACCGCGAGATCGGCACGCCCGCCGCCTCGGGGACCGCCATCTTCTCCGTGGTCGGGAAAGTCCTCCACCCGGGCCTCGTGGAAATACCCATGGGCACGACGCTTCGAACCCTCATTTTCAACATCTGCGCCGGGATTCCCAATAAAAAGAAGTTCAAGGCCGTCCAGGTGGGAGGGCCGTCGGGGGGATGCCTGCCCGAAAGCTTCCTCGATATGCCGGTGGACTTCGATTCCCTGCTCCGCTCCGGCGCCATGATGGGGTCCGGAGGCATGGTGGTGATGGACGAAGAGACCTGCATGGTCAACATGGCCCGCTATTTTCTGGATTTCACCCAAAAGGAATCGTGCGGCAACTGCACCCTCTGCCGGATCGGGACGCGGCACCTCCTCAACGCACTCGACCGCATCACGCGCGGGGAGGGGAGGGAGGATGACCTGGAACTGCTGGAAACCCTTAGCGAAGCCATAAAGGAAGGGTCTCTGTGCGGTTTGGGGAAAACCGCTCCCAATCCCGTCCTGACCTCCCTCAAGTACTTTCGGGACGAATATGAGGCCCATATCAGGGAAAAGAGGTGCCCGGCCATGATGTGCCGCTCCCTCACAGCCTTTTACATTGACCTCGAAAGGTGCTCCCGCGGATGCGACGTGTGCCTGGGATGTTGTCCCGTCGATGCCATATTCGATACGAAGGGGAGAAAGAAAGCCATCGACCAGAGCCTCTGCGTCAAATGCGGAGAATGCAGAGCGGTCTGCCCGAAGGAATACGATGCGGTTCGAAGAGTCTCTCCGCCTCATCTTGCGCCCGTCATCGAGCGGCCCAAGGACTGAGTTGTCATGATCGACCTGACCGTAGACGGAAGGCGAATTGAAGCGGCAAAGGGCGCAACCGTCCTTCAAGCGTGCCTGGAAAACGGCATCTACATTCCCAACCTGTGCTACATCGAGGGAATGGAGAACCCGCCGGGCGCGTGCAGACTCTGCTTCGTTGAGGTGGAAGGGCAGTGCAAGTTGGCCGCCTCCTGCAAGATCGGGGTCAAGCAAGGCATGGTGGTGAGAACCGGCACGGAGCCGGTCCGCAAGATGCAGCGAACGGTCTTCCAACTGCTGCTCTCCGCCCACTGCATGGATTGCAGAACCTGCCCTTCCAGGAAAAAATGCCCCCTTCAGCACATTGCCAGGTTTCTTGGGGTCCACCCCAAGGTGCGGAAGATGGAGGAAATCTGGCGAGATCACACGGTGAAGCAGGCCCATCCCTGCTTCGACCTTCTTCCCGCCAGGTGCATTCTCTGCCTCAAGTGCCTTTATGTCTGCCGAAAGAAAAACGGCTCTCCCATCCTGGCTGTTGTGAACAAAGGATTCGACACGGCCATCGGGTCCCTGATACAGGGACCGCCCGAGTCCCTGCCCTGCCGCGGCTGCATGGCCTGCGTCGAAATCTGTCCCGTGAGCGCGATCGTCCCGAAGGAACCGCCGAAAGCCGCACCCGGACCGGAGAGCCCGCCGGACTGACGACCTGTGGCACGGATATCTCGAAGATGTTTTTTCCATGGAAAAATATTAAAGTATTTTTCATCCTCATCCGATATTATACATGGGAAGCCAGGGTGCAGCACGTGGGCGCCAGGGGGATTGGGGGCCTCGATCGAAAGAGGGCGGCCGATCCTTCAGTCGGCGGTGTTCCTCTCAAGGCTCCGGTGAGGCCGAGAGTTTCACCGGAGCGTCTCAGGCCAAGGCTTCCGCAATAACCAGGATTTATCGAGATCGGGAAGTAATCTCTCCCGGTTGGGCTCGAAAAGGGCAAACCTCTCGAAAGGGAGGGACGCAAAGCCACTGGCCTAAGTCCGTGGGGATAGGGTCGCAGGGTTGCCGGGCGGGTGAATATGGAAACAGCTGGTTTCATGTCGCTCTATTGTCAATGTGTTTTCTTCCCATGGCTGTTCCTGTCGATTTCCGCTCTGCACTATTTTACGAACCAGACCAGGTCGCACGTCGGCGTCGTTGCGCGTATGTTGCGGAATAACGGGCATCTTGCCGCTGTTCCGAATCACTGCTCGCCACGATGAGCCGGAAGGCATGCAGCACCGCCGGAAAGCAGCTTCGGCCCGCACCGGGCGCGCCATGATGTCACGGCATCATGCCTGCGCCGCCGGCGCGGGGTCGCGTGAGACGAACGGTCCAAGGCCGTCGATAGGAGTAGCAAATGGTTAGAGAACTCAGCGATTTCGAGGTCAAAGCGCTGCAGTACGAGCTCCTGTTGAAGGACATCCTCGCAGCCGCAGAAAAGCTCCCTCCATTTCCCGACGTGGTGTGGAAGGTGATGTCCCTCATACGCAAGGCGGCCACGCCTCATCAGATCGAAGAGGTTATAAAGTACGATCAGGCGATTACGGCCAGAGTCCTCAGGATGAGCCAGAGCGTCTATTACGGGCGGAGGCGGCGCGTGAGCACGCTCCAGGACGCCATCCTGCACCTGGGGAACAACCGGCTCGTGCAGGTCGTTCTGGCTGCCAGCGCCTCGCGCTACTTCCAGGGTCCCATTACGGGCTACGAAGGCAACGAGAGGAATCTCTGGGAGCACTCCGTCGCCTCGGCCGTCATGAGCGAACGCGTTGCCACGCGCCTGAAGCACAGGAAAGGCCTCACCATCTTTACGGCCGCTCTGCTGCACGATATCGGGAAAACCGTCCTGGACCTCTACGCTCAGATCTACTTCCATACGACCCTTCAGCAACTGACGCAGGGAGGCAGGGAATTCATCGAAGCCGAACGGAGAGCGATGGGAATCGACCATCAGGAGCTCGGTGAAATCATCGCCCGAAGGTGGCGCCTTCCAAACGAAGTGGTGACGGCCGTCGGCTGCCATCACTGCCCGGAAAAGGCCGTGACCAATCGGGATATCGCCGCCATAGTCTACGCATCCGATCGGATGGTAAATCTGATGGGTAACGGGAACGAGGAAACGGAGCCTTTCGATCCGGAAGGAGACCACGTCTTCAAGGTTCTCGGGATCGACAACCGGGCGATGGGAACTCTCCAGTCGCAAGTCGCGGAAGCGATGAACGAAATCAGGCTGTTCCTGGTCGCCGAATGACGGGCGCCCCGATCCCCGATGAGTTGTCCCCGCAGCTCGTAGACTGCGCAAAAAACGGTGCGTGATTGGAGGTAAAAAAAGGCGGGTCGCGCCTGAGGATCGCCGCAATGGCGGGATGCCTCCGGAATTCCTTGTCGAGGAACTGCCTCACCAGCCCCCTGTCCCATCCTCGGGGGTGTGAAAAACCCGTATAGAGCGAGAGATCTCCCTCATAGTGCGACTTCGGTTCGAGGCCCCGGCTCTCGGGCCCGCGAACCGGCATGTTGAAAATGGCGAGATTCAGGAAGTCGATGGCTTCGCCATGCTTCACCGTGAATTCAAGCGTTTTGCGGGCTTCCGTCAGCGTCTCGGAAGGAGTCCCGAAAAGCAGGTACGCATAGGTCGCAATCCCCGCTTTCTTCAAAGTGTTCAGGGCAAGCGAAGCCACCCGCAGGTCGATTCCCTTTCCCTCGCTGTCGATAACGCCCTGATCTCCGGACTCCAGCCCGAGCTTCAGCATAACGCACCCGGAACGTTTCATGGCCAGACAGAAGTCGAGATCGGCAAGGCTCCTGGCAACTCTCACGAAACCATACCAGGGCGCGCCGGGAGGATTCTTCGCAATGGCCCTGAGGAGCGCCGGGCTCACGGCGTTGTCGAGCAGGTGCAAGAGGACGGGCCTTGTCGCTTCCACCAGCGCGCGGATCTCTTCCACGGCCCTGCGCGCCGGAACGGGAACGTAGGGGTTCCCTTCGGCTCTCTCGGGGCAGAAGGCGCACCGGTTCCACCAGCATCCGCTCGAAGCGCTGTAAGGGAGGATGAAGCCGGGCGCCAGGTACCCGTCGGAAAGGGAACCGTATTCGGGCAGGCAACGTTCCACACGGGGGGAGCCTGCGCCGCCGAGGGAGAGGAGCGAGTCTTCCCCCGGCCCGGCTGTAACGAGGTCGAAAAGACCCCCGAAAGGATTGTTCCAACCGGACCCGCGCATCCAGGAAGTGACGAGACCTCCGCCCAGAGCGAGTTTCAGAGAGGGGAAGGCCCGCCTCAGGTAACCGGCCATGGCGAAGGTGCACAGCGCCTGGCTGAGGTAGTTGAGAGAGAACCCCACGACCGATGGGCTCTTCTCTTCGAGGAGGTCCCGCAGGCGGCGGCTGAAGTAGGGATGGAAAGGATTCTCCGCCGGCGTCTCGGCTGCTCGCAGGAGATCCCCGCTCCGAACCGGTGAAAGTTCGCTGTCCCGGTAGTTGGCGAGGCTCAGCCGCACCCTCGCGGGACCGGACGCGACCTCCAGGAGGCGGTTCAGGTCCATAACCGATCGCTTGTAGCGGTCGAAATTGCCGTAGCCGGAGGGGTTCCGCAGGGCTGAGAGGTTCGCGCACACGTTTTGCGCGGCGCGTCGCGTCCATCGGCCGGGAGCCCACGCCGGCGCGTCCAGCAGCGAGAAAAGGCCTTCGAGGTTTGCATCCAGGACCGTGCACCCGACCCCGTTTCGGCTGAGGGCGCCCTGGAGTCTCGCGATGCCGGGAGGCGGCTCGCTAGGTTTCGCCACGGGCGGGTAAATGAGAATCATGCTTTCCCGCTTCTCTCCTTCAAGCCGTCCTCCCGGGTCGTTCGCCTTCTTCGAATGGCGTCGGCACTGCAGAACCGGGATTCCTTAGTGCCCCCCATAGTCGATCCATCCCTTTTCCGAAGCGAAGGAAGTCTACTCGATGCTCAACACCGTTGCCAAAGCCTTGGAGATTGCCAGCATAACGGAATCGGAGAGACTTCCCAGTTTCCGAACAAATCGTTCCTGGGCCAGTGAACGCACCTGAAAAGCATCCGCCGCAGAAAGCTTATCCAGGCCATTCTCGGAACTCGGTGCAATCTGAACCATCCAAGGCGCAACGCCGTACCGGCCTTTCCATTCCGTGATGGGCACGATTACCTTTAGCGGCAGCAGCCCCACAGCATCGTCATTTACGACGACCGCGGGCCTGATCTTCTTGATTTCTGCGCCAACGGTCGGATCGAGGTTGATCAGCCACACTTCGCCCCTATGCATGGAAATCCTCACCGTCGAGGACCGAAAATGCCGTCAGTTCGGCATCGGCCGCGTAGTCGGCAAACAATGCCCCGGCCGCTGAGGCAAGCTGCCTTTTCCTATCTTCTTTGCCAGGTGGGGATTCTGATTGTTGCAGCTCTCCACGCAGTTCCCCCAACGCAGCTTCAATCACAACCAGTCGCTCTGCCGGGCTGAGCTTTTTCAACTCTTCAAGGATTTCTTTTTTAGACATCTTGCTACCGCCTTTCTGCCGACATACTCGTACTGGCCTTAAAGCCCCATGGCCCCTTTCTCGCCAGCATCCCATCGGTCCATCGTTCCTCTGCTGAGTGGAATGGAAAGAGAGCAGAAAGAGTCTGCGCAACCCACAAGAAATGAGGATTTGTCCCCGCCGTCTTCAACGAAGTAGCTTCTTCGAATAGCCGCTTCCACTCCCACGTGAAAGAGAAGCAAACCGGATCGTTCCCGTCACTTGCCTTCTTCAAAAACAATGGACTTCTCTTCCCCCAGGTCGAAGCCTTTGTAATCGCCATAGCCCTGATCCAACGCCACGGATATGGGCAGTTGCCTGCTCGTGGGTCCCCAGAACTGTATGGGTCCCGGACTGCTGAAAAGGTCCTCTCTGGCCCATTTCTCTCGCTGTTTCATGAAAGCGCTGAAAGAGGGGGAGGTAATCTTCACCAGCGATTTTTCAATCACCTGTTCCTCTTTCCCCTTCCTCATTTCGCAGGCTATCAAACCCGAGAGGGGAAGAGCGAGCACGCGGCCTCCACCCTCGAAATCCGTTACCGCAGCCATGTAGCCCGTTTTGCCCGCCAGAACCAGCGAGCCGGCGGTTAGGCCCAGGAGAAAGGCGAAAGCCGCATCAAAGGCGGTCGGCTTGGAACTGCGGCCTTCGTAGCCGAGGAAATGAGACTGCGTGGAGGTGCTGGCCGCCTGGAACTTCTCGATTTGATCCGGCGTCGCTTCGATCTTATCCTGCCCGCTGCCGAAGTACTTCTCCGAATGCCGTTTCATTTCGGAAAGCTTGTACCGGATCTTGTCGATCAGGAGTTTTTCCGTCTCGATCTGCGAAACCTTCACATTGCCGTGATCGTCGCGGTCGAGGATGAACATCTGCTGGATGTCCTCGGGGAGCGAGGCCATGAGCTGGGCCGATCCGGGCGAAAGCCTCGGGTAGATGAATTCCTGTTTGTGCTTGAGCGACGGGAGGTCTTTGACGTCCGCCTCGTATTCGGCCAAAACCTTGTTCAATTCCTGGATCAGGCGCCTCATTTCGGGAATGAATTCCACCAGGCCTTCGGGAACCAGGATGACTCCGTGATTGATTCCCCGCATCCTCCGGTCCGCGATGACGCGAGCGACGTATCCCACGACTTCATCGAGAGACATGTCCTTCTCGGCGATTTCCTCGGAAATCAGCGTGACGGCGGGCCGGGTCTGAAGGGCGACCTCGAGGGTGATCTTGCTGGCGGTTCGTCCCATGAGCTTCACGAAGTGCCAGTATTTCACGGCGGAAGCCGCATCCTGGGTCAGATTGCCCACGAGCTCGGAGTAAATCTTGGTGGCCGTATCGTACCCGAAGGAGATGGGAAGAAACTTGCCCACGGCCATGTCTCCGTCGATGGTTTTGGGAATTCCGACCACGCTGCACCGGACGCCTTCCGATTCGAAGTATTCCGCAATGAAAGCCGCGTTGGTATTGGAATCGTCACCACCCACAACGACGAGGCCATCGAGCTTGTTTTTGACAACAGTCTCCTTGACCTTTTCATACTGCTGAGGGGTCTTGATCTTCGTGCGATCGGTTCCCAGGAAGTCGAATCCTCCGGTGTTCAGGATTTCCTGCACCTGCTGCCCGCTGATCTGAAAGACGTCGCCGGCGAGAAGGCCCTTGGGACCCTTTCGAATACCGAGCAAAACGTTGGCGGGGCCGAGGGCCGCCTTGATGCCCGCAAGCACGTTGTGACCGCCGGGGGCCGGTCCGCCGGAGAAAAGGACGGCGATCCTCTTCCCCGCAGGGGTCGGCAAGGGATCGGGACCCACCGCCTCGAGAACGCAATTCCCGTGCTTCGCGATGGTGAGCGGGAATACCTTTGCCGTCCTCTCCGGGTCTTTCGGATGCAGCACGATATCGGTCACTTTGAAGGAGGCGGGCCGGACCTTGCCGTTCGCGTCCAGGAAAACGGAGCAGACGGGCAGAGGCAGTTTTCTTACGGCGTCTTCGAGCGGAGAATGCTTTCCTTCCGCTGAAATGACAATGGATACCGGTTCTTCGACATTTTTTCCCTGGGGCGCCATATTCGTTCTCCTCCTCACAGTGTGGTTTGAGATTGATGCGGTATCCCCCGAAGCTCCTTCAATCCTTGCTGCCGTCGATCCTGCAAACGAGGCTCAACCGCGGCGTAAACCGTTCGGGCCCTTTGATGAGGGGCGCTCCGACGGCCCGGGCGATGGTTTTCAACATTCCCCTGAAAAGCAACTGGTGGAAGATGTACAGGCTGTGCCAGTAAAGGATTCCTACGATTCCTCTGGGCAGGAAACGTGAAAGTTGCTGCAGTTCGGTTTCCCCCTTCTGCCGGGGCGTGATTTTGAATTCGAGGATGGCCTCGCCCGGCAGCTTCATTTCGGAGAGCAGGAGCAGGCGATAGGGGGGCGAGAGGTCCAACACTCTCCAGAAATCGAGGGCGTCCCCTATGTAGAGCTGAACGGGGTCGCGGCGTCCGCGTCTGAGCCCTGCCCCGCCGAGGATACGGTCCAGCCAGCCGCGGATTTTCCAGAGCGGTCTTCCATAGTACCAGCCGGTCCTTCCCCCGATTCTTACGATGTGTTCCCATATTTCTCCAGGCTTTGCCCGGAGAACGATCCGGTAGCCGCATTCCCGAATCGTCCCGCCCGCGTACTCGGCATCCCCGCAGTAGGCCCATTCGGGTGGGAGGAGAGCCCCCGCGTCCGTCCAGCAGGCTTCCACCCGCTGCTGCTCGATCATCTCCAGGGCGCGCCGTATTGTCTCCCGGCAATCTATGAGTTCCTGGGGAATGATGGAGAGGATCCGGTTGTCCAGGCAGACGACCTTGTTGAGCAGCCCTTCGGTGAGAGGCCCCGCGAGGGAGGCCGGAATCGGCGTGATCAGGTGAATCCAGAGGGAACTCAACCGCGGAGTGATCCACGGGAGGGGGATGATGCGGCGTCGCGGGAGTCCGGCCACGTCGGCGTACATCTCGATGAGCGTCTCGTAGGTCAGGACCTCGGGGCCGCCAATGTCGAACGTTTGCCCGACGGTTTCGTCATGTTCGAGACAGCCGTGGAGGTAGAAGAGCACGTTCCGAATGGAGATGGGCTGAACGGGCGTATGGACCCAGGTGGGCGTCAGCATCATGGGGAGGCGGTCGACCAGGTACCGGAGCATCTCGAAGGAGGCGCTCCCGGAACCGAGGATCATGGCGGCGCGGAGAATGGTGGCTGGCACGGGGCCCGCTTGCAGGATCTTCGCCACTTCGTGCCTCGATCTCAGGTGCTGGCTGAGCGAAGGGTCATCGGTATCGCCGAGGCCGCCCAGGTAGATGATTCTCTCCAGACGGCCCTCTGCCGCAGCCTTGACCATATTTCTGGCTGACCTGCGGTCTTTTTCCGCAAAATCCCGATCCGCCGAAACCATCGAATGCACCAGGTAAAACGCGGCCCGGCATCCCTCGACGGCTTTCCGGAGAGAATCCGCGTCGAGGACGTCCCCCTCGACGAGTTCCAATCGAGGGTGAGACGCCCAGGGACGGCTCGACAGCTTCGCCAGGGACCTCCCCATCGCCCTCACGCGGTACCCGGCTTCCAGAAGACGCGGTACGAGACGCCCTCCCACGTATCCCGTTGCTCCGATCACCAACACCGGTTCAATTCTCATCGCAGTCACACTCCTCGGAGTCCATCGGTTCGAGATTATCTATATACCCTTCGTATTCATTCAGAAAAGTAGAAACTGCAATCCAATTCATGATAATCTAAATAATTGGACTCATAATGGAGGCTCGCAGAATGCTGGACGGCCACGCACACCTCAATGAAATTCAGAACATCGACGCGGCTCTGGAACGGGCGAAAGCCGCGGGCGTCCGGGGAATCGTCGCCGTGGGGATGGACCTCCGGTCAAACCGTGAGACCCTGGCCCTGGCTGCTCGGTTTCCCGGCTTCGTGCACCCGGCCGTGGGCTACCATCCCTGGTCCATCGTCATGGAGGAGATCGAAGAGAATCTCGACTTTCTCCAGGAGAAGTCGGGAGAATGCGTCGCTCTCGGCGAAGTGGGAATCGACTACGCGACGAAGGTGAAAAAAACGGTGCAGCAGGAGATCTTCGCGCGGGTCCTCGCCATCGCCGCCGAGAAGAAGCGCCCTGTCATCGTTCATTCGCGCTACTCCCACGAGCGGACCCATCAAATGGTGCGCGATTCGGGCGTCGAAAAGGCGGTCTTCCACTGGTACAGCGGACCGCCGGGCGTGCTGTTGCGTCTTCTGGCCGACGGGTATTTCATCTCCTGTACCCCCGCTCTGGCCTTCAGCCCGGCCCACAGAGCAGCCGCGCAACTGGCGCCCATCCGACGCATCCTGGTGGAAACAGACTCTCCGGTTACATACAGCGGGAAAGCGGCCGAACCGGCCGACCTCATTGTCACCTTGAGGGCGCTCGCCACCGTAAAGGAGGTCCCCTTCGACGAGGCCGCACGCATAACGGCTGAAAACCTTCGGAATTTCTATGGCATAGACGTGGATGCAGGGAGCGGGCCGGGAGATTCCCCTCCGCCCCCCTCCCCACCGTGAGTCCTTTCATACGACGGCTGGACGCTTATTTTTCTGCAGCGGCAAGGGTGCCGGCAACTTTCCGGACACCCTACAAATTCTAAGGAGCACACTCCCATGAGCAGCTACCTCCTGGTCGATATCGGCGCGGGAACCATGGACGTTCTCTGGTACGAGGAAAATTCCGGTCTCCATTACAAGGCGGTGGTGAAATCCCCCGCCCCGTGCATCGCTGAAAAACTCGCCGCAACACCGGGAGATCTCCTCATCACGGGAGTCGAGATGGGAGGCGGGTCTCTTTCGCAGATGCTGGCGGATCGCGCCGGGCGTGGACGGGTCGTCATGTCCGCTTCCGCCGCCTTCACTCTCCACCACGATCTTTCCAAGGTGCGTTCCCGGGGCATCGAAGTCCTCGACGATTCGGCGGCCGAGGAACTGCGGAAAAGCGGGAGTTTTTCCTCGGTGGTCGTGGGCGATCTCGACGTGGAGCGGCTGGCGGGCATCGTGAAGGGCTTCGGAATCCCCTTCAGGTTCGACATCGCGGCCATATGCGCTCAGGACCACGGAACGCCGCCCGCGGGCGTGTCGCACCTCGACTATCGTCACAATATCTTCAAAGCCCGGCTGGACCGGACGCCGTTTCCGCACGAGCTTCTCTACAAAGATGACGAGACGCCCTCGACCTTCAACCGCCTGCAGTCCATCGCGAAAAGCGCGGCGGCACTCCCTGCCGACGAGGTATACGTCATGGACAGCGGAATGGCGGCCATACTCGGAGCGTCCATGGACCTCCAGGCCACCCGCAAGGAACGGCTGCTCGTTCTGGATATCGCGACATCTCACACCGTGGGCGCGTCCATCGATAATGGCGAACTCGCGGGCTTCTTTGAGTACCACACCCACGACGTCACCCTCGAACGCCTGGAGGGACTGCTCGTCGATCTCGCCGACGGGAAGCTCGAACACCGGCGAATACTGGAAGAGGGCGGGCACGGCGCATATATCCGCAGGGCTTTCGGATTCGAGGCCGTGCAGGCAGTGATTGCAACCGGGCCCAAACGCAGGCTCCTCACGGGGTCAAGCCTTCCCATCGTCTACGGATCGCCCCTCGGAGACAACATGATGACCGGAACGGTCGGCCTCCTCGAAGCCGTAAGGAGACGCAAAGGGCTCCCTCCGATACAGTACCTTTGAGCGGGGGACTCAGCAAAACGCGAGGTTTCCCCATGACAAATTCAGCCATCGTTGCCACTCGATGTCCCCTGTGCTGCTATTTCTGAGTCTCTTAATTATGCTGCACAGATTTTCCTTCATCATACTGATTTCACTAAAAAATTTGAGCTTGCGCCGAATGTGGCGATGAGATCTGCCACGGCTTTGGAGCCGGTGGTGGTAAGGACATACCGGTTGACTCGGGGAACCTTTTTGAACAAGCCGTGAGCCCGGAGCAAGGGAATTTATCTTGTGACAGCGACCGATAGGAATGGCACAATCAAGTATTCAAGATCATCTTCCGATGTTAGATAAGATGGAGAGGGATCGAAGCGGACGTTAGCTGGAGACTCGAAATGACGGACGGAATCACACCCGACGAAGTCGAACGCCTGGAGGAAGAAGCCGCGAAACGCCGTTTCCTGGAACAATCTCTCAGGGAATCGCAGGAACGGCTTCAGGACCTCTACGAGAATGCTCCCGTCGCTTATTTTTCCGTTTCCGGAGACGGACTCATCACCAGGTGCAACAGGCAGGTGGGCGAATTGCTCCGATGCGCGCCCGGGGATCTGGTGATGAGCCCGTTGATCGAGATTTTTGCCGATACTCCCGACGGGAAGGAGAAGGCCTCCCGGGTTCTCGAAGGGCTGCTCGCGGGCGAACGGGCTTCGGCGGAGGAGATGCGGATCGGGAGGTCGGACGGGACCACGGTCTGGGTCAGCCTGGCGGCGGCGACCGCCCGGAACTCCGGCGTGAAGGCGTTGGAGAGCCTTGTGATGGCCGTCGATGTTTCCGAGCGAAAAAACCTCAGCCGGGAAATCCGACGCCTTGCGTCTATCGTGGAATCCGCCAGGGATGCGATCATCGGTTTGGATATGGATGGCATTATCGAGAGCTGGAACCCGGGGGCGGAGAAGACCTACGGCTACTCTGCCGCCGAGATGCTCGGGTCTCACTTTTCCGTCCTGGTCTCCCCCGAGTGGAGCCGTGACGTCCACACCATACTGGAGGCCATCAGGAACGGCGATCCCGTGGATCAATTCGAGACGGTGCGAATCAGGAAAGATGGAAAACGAATCGACGTATCCATCGCCCTTTCGCCCATCAGGGATGAAGCGGGCCGGATTGTCGGCGCCTCAGCCATCGTGCGCGACATAACGGAACGGAAACGGGCGGATGAGGCCCTGGAAAAATGGTCGCGAATCTTCAAGCATGCCGGGTGGGGAATTGCCGTCGCAAGTGCGGGCGGCTCCAGGAAGCTGGAAATGATGAACCCCGCTTTTGCAAGGATGCACGGGCATACGATCGAAGAACTCACTGACAGGCCCATCGGCGATCTGGTTGCGCCCGGAAACGAGCTGGAATCGGCGAAACGGCTTGCTCTCGCCCTGAAGCTGGGCCATTTCACCTTCGAGTCCAGGCACCGTCGCCTGAACGGCTCCGTCTTCCCGGTCCTGGCGGACGTAACGGCCGTCAGGGACGAAAGCGGGCAGGCGGCGTATCTCGTGATCAACATACAGGACATCACCGAGCGCAAGCGGGCGGAGGAGGCTTTACGGAGAAGCGAAGCGGGTCTGAAGGAAGCTCAGAGGATCGCCCGGTTCGGAAACTGGGACTGGAACATCCAGACCGATGAAATGCGCTGTTCCGATGAAGCCCATAGAATCTTCGGCCTCCAATCGTTGAAAATCAACATGAACTCCCTCCTGTTTCTCGAATCCGTTCATCCCGAAGACAGGGAGTTCGTGGCTTCAAACGTCCGGAAGGCGCTGGATGGAGTCAAACCCTACGATGTGAAATACCGAATTGCCATCCCCTCGGGCAGCGAACGCGTCATCCACGCTCAGGGAGAGGTCCGGCGCGACAAATCGGGCAAGCCGGTGGGAATGGTCGGGACGATCCAGGACATCACCGAACGGGAAGAGACCGAACGGGAAATGCTCAAGCTTTCCATGGCCGTCGAACACGCCTATGACTGGATTCTCATGACGGATGCCCAGGGCGTCATCCAGTATGCAAATGAAGCAGTGGAGAAGATGTCCGGCTATTCGAGGGCGGAACTCCTGGGACGCAAACCCTCTATTTTCAAATCGGGGAAATACGACAAGAATTTTTACAGGAACATGTGGTCCACTATCCTCTCCGGACAAGTGCTCCAGACAATCATGATCAACAGAAAGAAGAACGGCGAACTGTTCGAGGCGTACCACACCATCACCCCTCTTCGCGACAACAGGGGGAATATCAGCCACTTCATCGCCACCTCGAAAGACATGACCCAGCAGAAACTGCTCGAACAAAGGGTTGCCGCTCTCGCCTATTTTGACGTCCTCACGGACCTCCCCAACCGCAACCTCTTCCTGGACCGGCTCAGCCAGACCATAGCGGCGGCTCAGCACGGCAAAACGCGCATCGCACTGTTGTCCCTGGACATCGACCGGTTCACCTTCATCAACGACACCTTCGGCTTCGACAAAGGAGACGAAGTGCTGAAGGAGGTGGGACGAAGACTCCAGTGCCAGGTCGGCGCAGGGGAATTGGCGGCACGGTTCGGAAGCGACGAATTCGGAATCATCCTCGCGGACCCATCGAACGATCGCGATGTTCTGGTCGTTGTCGAACGGATAAGGGAGGCGTTCCAACACCGGATAAAGGCCGGGGACGACGACATATCCATCACCCTGAGCATCGGAATTTCTCTCTATCCCAACGACGGGGACGACGCCCACAGCCTGCTCAAGAACGCGGAAATCGCGATGGCCAAGAGCAAAGCGGGCGGCATGAACGATTATCAGTTCTACACTCCCGACATGAACGCAAGGGCGTCGGAATTCGTGCGGATGCAGAAGGGCCTTCAGGACGCGCTGAAAAACGGGGAGTTTGGCATACACTACCAGCCGTATTTCGAGTCGGGCACGAAAAAAATGGCCGGCATGGAAGCTCTCTTGCGTTGGAACGGCAGGGAACTGGGCCCCATCCCCCCGTCACGATTCATTCCCATACTTGAAGAAACGGGAATGATCGTCGACGTGGGGGCATGGACGCTGGAAACCGTCTGCCGGCAACTCGTGGAATGGCAGAACCTCGGCTACCCGGTGGTCCCGGTGGCCGTGAACCTGTCCTCCATTCAGTTCCGGCAAAACGATCTGGCGGCCATGGTGGAGCGGACAATCGAAAAAACAGGCATGGACCCCCGGCTTCTCACCTTCGAGATAACGGAGAGTACGTTCATGCGGGACGTGGAGTCCACCCGGAAGGTGCTGGCGGGATTGAAGGCGATGGGTCTCACGATCGCCATAGACGACTTCGGAACGGGGCACTCTTCCCTCAGCTACCTCATGAGATTCCCCGTGGACATCCTGAAAATCGACAGATCTTTCGTTCGCGACCTTGCGACCGATCCCGACAGCGCCTCTATCGTCACGGGCATCATCGCCCTCGCCCACAATATGAATTTGAAGACAATCGCCGAAGGCGTCGAAACGGAAGAACAGTTGAGAATCCTCCGCATCTTGCGGTGCGACATCATTCAAGGATTTCACCTCAGCCGGCCGGCGCCTGCAACGGACATCGAGAAGATGTTCAAAACCGTCGGTTCCGTCTGAGAGCGTGTCCGAAAGTTGCCCGCGCCGTCCTTCCGCTCCCCGCCTGCAACCTGCGGGGACGTATCTCTTCACGGGGTGATCGCATCGGATGCCTTCTGACTCGCGTGATCCGGGTGGCGCGGACCACTTGCCTGTCCGTGCGTGAAGCGCAAGATGCCCGCAGCACAAGTGAGTGATGTATTTCCAGAACAGGAACCCGTCGAACATCTCCCTATGTGATCGGTACGCATATAACTTCAAATCATATATATCCGCTCAAGCATTATCCTTAAACTGTCTCTATACTCGATCATAAACACACATTAAGCATCCAATTTTATATAATTGTTGAATATTACAAACTATAAATTATCAACAGATTGATCGCGTGAGGTTCCGATCCAAAATTGATCCGTCCGGCGGGCCGCACATCTCCTGGAGGCCGGACAGCCTTGTCAACCACGAAATGCCTGGTACACTTTGCCTTGACACCATCTACCGCCTAGAGTAGAATATATATCGTGATTGTGCTAACTTGAACATAATGAAATAACCATTAGCCCATGCATCGTCTATCTTTATGCTGAAGGTGTAACTGTTTCCAGAACGACGGGGAGATGGTGTGCCTTCTTGAAGTAGAGAGCAGACACGGGATTCCGGATGATGGAAACTTTAAGTTCTTCGCAAGAGCATGCGCAACTCAATGAGCCATCCATGAGCGCTGTAGTGATCCCCATGGCCGGAGGCGGTTCCGGGAGGAGGTTTTCCCGAAACGGGCTGCCGGAGCGGGGATCCCCGGATGCCAAGAATGAAGCCCGCACGCGTTTGTGCGAACCCCCTCCGCTGGCTGCGTCCGGCGTCGAGAGAAGCGGGTGACTCAGCATTGCCGACTCAGGGCGATTTCCCCTGAGCAATTCTGAATATGAGAAAGCCGCTGTCAATGAGAATCGTACCCCCGTGGGTTCGTTGGGGTCGAGGCGGCCGTATGGCAGGTTCTCGCCATTCGGCGCAGCGCCTGTAACCGGAAGAAATTTCAACGGGGCGCCCGCCCGGGGTGCCGGAGCGGGCCATTGTCTGCGCACCACAGCGCGGCCGGGCCGCAACCAAAGAAAAAGCAACGCGCCGCAGAGATCACAGAGAAAACAACAAGTTGCATACATTTCCCGGCACGATCCCAAGAACGTGCAGGTTGGTAGCACAGGGTTCAACGGATTCAACCTCTTTTCTACAATAACCAATCAAGAGATATATCGTTGCCCTATGCCGCCTGTGTTGGAACATACGCAAGAGCAAAGGCGATATTTGAAATTGCTGCCGAATTCTACATCGGAATGGACACTGTCATGTCCGTTTTTAGAAGCGGAGATGGAACCAGATGGAAATTGAGCAGCGGAAGGCAGCATATGGCCTTGTATCCATGGCAACTTTTCAACCATACCCGACTGATTGCCCGATGGCAAATATGAAACTCTCTATCATGTCCAGGTTGTCTGTTCGATTTCGTATCTCTGTTAACCTATTCAACTTACCCAATCAACCTAAGCGATGAGGTGGTGCAAAAATGGAGATGAAAGGGAAATTGCAGGAGATTTTTTCGAGTCACCATCCGCAGCGGGATGCCCTGATCCCCGTACTTCAGGAGATACAGGGGGCATTCGGGTATCTCCCGCCTGAAGCGATGGATTCGGCGGCGAAATTCTGCCGCATGTCTCCCGTGGAGGTCTACGGCGTGGCGACGTTCTACGCACAGTTCAAATTCAGTCCCATCGGCAAGAACATCGTGATGGTCTGCCAGGGGACGGCGTGCCACGTGATGGGCGGGGCTCGGGTTCTTCAAGAGGTGAAGAGCCAGCTCGGGGTGCGTCCGGGGGAGACCACGAAAGACATGGACTTCACCCTCGAGACGGTGGCGTGCATTGGAGCCTGCGCGTTGGCTCCGGCCATGGTGGTCAACAAGGATACTCACGGCAGGATGAAAGCCGAAAAAGTCATGGAGATTCTGAATGCAGTCAGAAGCCATTAGGATACAGCCAGGAAAGGAACGGCAGCTCCTTGTATGCCGGGGAACCGGGTGCGAATCCCAGAAAGCGAATCTCATCTATACCGGTCTCGTGGAGGCGTTGAAGAAGGCGGGGCTTTCCGAGAAGGTCGAGGTGAAGTTCACGGGCTGCCACGGTCTCTGTCAGATGGGTCCGACCGTTATGGTGGAGCCGCAGGGGACGTTCTACTGCAATGTGACGCCGCAAGACGTACAGGAGATCGTGGACGTCGACGTGAAGGGCGGCGGTGTGGTGGACCGGCTCATATTCATCGATCCCAAGAGCAAGAAACCGATACTGAGCTATCGGGACATGAAGTTTTTCGAGCCGCAGCGGCGGATTGTACTGCGCAACTGCGGGTTCATCAATCCCGAGGACATTGAGAACTACCTGGCCGTCGGGGGCTACGAGGGCATCAAGAAGGCCTTCACAATGACCCAGGCGGAAGTGATCGCCGAGATGAAGAAGTCAGGGATTCGCGGTCGAGGGGGTGCCGGGTTTCCGACGGGGATGAAGTGGGAGTTCGCCAACCGGTCGGTCGCCGATCAGAAGTATATCGTCTGCAACGCGGATGAGGGAGACCCGGGGGCTTTCATGGACCGTGCGGTGTTGGAGGGCGATCCCCACAGCGTTCTGGAAGGGATGATGATCGGGGGGTACGCCATAGGGGCCACGAAGGCGTACATCTACTGCCGGGCCGAGTATCCCATGGCTTACGAGAGATCGCTCATCGCCATAGATCAGGCGACGAAGCGGGGGTATCTCGGGAAGAACATATTCGGATCGGGATTCGATTTCGAGATCAAGTTGAAACTTGGAGCGGGAGCCTTCGTCTGCGGCGAGGAAACGGCGCTCATGGCGTCCATCATGGGAAAGCGC